>PJUB01000276.1_pt1 | contig 28161 bp, 34 predicted proteins | sample 1512141 | NCBI WGS metagenome assembly PJUB01 (sample SAMN08177677, study PRJNA422409) | Soil metagenome, whole genome shotgun sequencing project. | isolation source: Soil enriched on filter paper: alkali lignin treatment | place: USA: Madison | collected 2015-01-15 | reverse complement strand
GGCGCCTTCGGCGTTTTCGATGATCTTGACCTGACCGCCGTCCATGACAGCCACGCAGCTGTTGGTCGTGCCCAGGTCGATGCCAATAATTTTGCTCATGGTCGGGTTACCTTGAATATATCTATGAAAATAGAGAGAAATTTCCTGTCCCCACATAACTGGGGCTGCCTGCAGGGTTTTTCAAGACGCCTGGCCTGAATTTTCAGCCGGCGCTTCCTGCAGGCGGCGGATCGCCGCCGTGAACTGGGGCAATCCGGGCCAGCCGGTAATGCGTCCTAGCCGTTTTCCGGCCCGATACAGCACAAAAGTGGGGACGCCATGCAGCGAAAAGCGGCGGCCCAGCGGTTCGTCGGCGTAGACATCAGCCTCGAACCAGCTCAAACCCAGGCCCAGCAGGGTGTCCTGGTGCAACAGGGCCGCCTGCTTGAAGAGATTGCAGTTATAGCAATCCTGGCCCCACAGGAATACGCAGCGCAGGTCCGATCCCGGCGCCTGGACCACGGCCCCGTCGAATCCTGCGGTGTCGACATGACGCATGCCGAATACCGCGAAGACCTGGGCCGGATCGAAACGGGGATCGTTCATGGCTCGCTTTCCGCTCAGCCCTGGCCGGCGGATACCACGACCAGGGCCGGACGCAGCGTGCGGTCGGCGATGGCATAGCCCTTCTGCAGCACTTGCACCACCGTGTTGGCGGGCTGCTGCGCGGGAATCGACGAAATAGCCTGGTGCAGGTGCGGGTCGAACTTGTCGCCCTGGGCCGGCGCGATTTCCTTGAGCAGGTTGCGCTCGAAGGCGGCGGCCAGCTGCTTGAGGGTGACTTCGACGCCTTCGCGCAGGGTGTCCACGGTCTGGTCAGCCTGGGCCAGGGCGGCCTCGAGGCTGTCCTTGACCGGCACCAGGCTCTCGGCGAACGACTCGATGCCGAACTTGCGTGCCTTGGACACTTCTTCCTGGGCGCGGCGGCGGACATTCTCGGCCTCGGCGTGGACGCGCAGAAGCTGGTCGTGCTGCTCATTGACGGTAGCCTGGGCCGCGTCCAGCTGGGCGCGCAACTCGTTCAGCTCGGCCTGCGCGGCGTCCTGGGCGGCGGGGGCCGCATCGGCGTTTTCGCCAAAACCGGGCGTCTGGTCTACAGGCTCGTGGGGTGCCGTCATGGGGAATCCTCCAAAAAGAATGGCTTTCGCAGACATGAATGGGGGCCAATACCCCTATTTCAAGCCCGGGAAAGCAAATATTCCCCCTGCCGCCCGCCGATCAGGTCATTTCTTGTGCGGCTGCGTCGGGGCCGTCGCATCGCTGGCGGGAAAGCTCTCTTTCAGGGCGCGATCGACGCGGGGATCATCATCGGGTTCAGGGCTGATCGACACCGGATCGCTGGCCGGAAAGGTCTCGGCCAGGGCTTCGTCCAGATCGTGTTCGACCTGGTCTTCTTCCACCGGGGTGCTGACGCGCCCCTTCTTCTCCAGCTTGCCCGTCTTGGGATCATGGTGCATACGCCCTCTCCTTCAAGTCCGTGGATGCGTAGGCCATCCTCGCAAGTGCCGTTCCACCAGGCTGGCCAACCCTGCGATCCAGGCGGGATCGTCGTTGAGCGCCGGGATGTAACGGAACTGCTTGCCACCGGCCTCGATGAAGGCGTCGCGGCATTCCAGGCTGATCTCTTCCAGGGTTTCCAGACAGTCTGCCACAAATCCCGGACATACCACATCCACCGCGGTCACCCCGGAGGCGGCCAGCGCCTTGAGCGTAGGTTCGGTATACGGCTCAAGCCAACGGGCGGTGCCGAAGCGGCTCTGGAAGGTCACCTCGATCTGCTCGCGCGGCAGCGACAGGCGCTGAGACAGCAGCCGGGCGGTCTCCATGCAATCGCGATAGTACGGATCGCCCAGCTCTATGGAGTAGCGCGGCAGGCCATGAAAGCTCATGACCAGCTTCTGCGGCTGACCGTGCTCAGCCCAATAGGACTCGATGCGGGCGGCCAGGGAATCCAGGTAGGCGGGTTCTTCGTGAAAGCGCTTGATGAAGCGCAATTCGGGCTGGTCGCGCAGGCGTGCGGCGTGGCGCGTGACGGCATCGACCACGGTGGCCGTCGTGCTGGCGGCGTACTGCGGGTATAGGGGCACGGTCAGGATGCGCTCGCAGCCCTTTGCCCGCAGGCGGGATATCGCGTCGGGAATCGACGGATTGCCGTAGCGCATGCCCAGCGCTACCTCCGCGTCGACGCCGGCTGCCGTCAGGGCCGCCTGCACGCCCTCGGCCTGGCGGCGGCTGTACACCATCAGCGGCGAGCCTTCCTTGAGCCAGACACCGGCGTAGCGCGGCTCGAGCTTCTTGGGACGCAGCGTCAGCACCAAGCCATGGAGGATCGGCTTCCAGAGATACCGAGGTATCTCGATGACGCGCGGATCGGACAGGAACTCGCCGAGGTACTTGCGGATGTCTTTCCTGGTGGGGGTATCCGGCGTGCCCAGGTTCACCAGCAGCACGCCTACCCTGCCCGGGGCCCGCGGCGGCGGATCCTCGTTGAAGGGATCGTCCTGCTCGGTTTCGGGCAGGTAGCGTTCAGGCCAGAGATACTTGAACAGGCGAAGAAACACAAAAACTCCCCTTCCTCCGCAAGGAGGATGTCGGTTCGGATGGAACTACTGGTTGTGGCTGAGGGCGTTGGACAGCAGCCGCGCCGTGATGTCCACGATGGGAATGACGCGTTCGTAGGCCATGCGGGTGGGTCCGATCACGCCGAGCGTGCCGACCACCTTGCCGTCCACGCCGTATGGCGCGGTGATGACCGAGACTTCTTCCATCGGCACCAGTTGGGAATCGCCGCCGATGTAGATCTGCACGCCCTGCGCCCGGCTGGACACATCAAGCAGCTGCAGCAGGTCGGTTTTCTTTTCGAACAGCGAGAACATCTTGCGCAGGCGATCCATGTCGGAGGCGATGTCGGTCACGTCCAGCAGCTTGCGTTCGCCGGAAATGACGACGGCGTCGCCGTCTTCCGCAGCCTCGGCGCTGGCCTCGACCGCGGCCTGCATCAGGCGCGAGATATCTTCGCGCAATTGCGCCAGTTCGGTGGACAGGGTGCGTCGCACCGCGTCGAACGACTTGCCCGCGAAGTGGATATTGAAGAAATTGCCGGCTTCGAGCAGTTCGGCTTCGGCGTAGTCGCGCTGCACGAACAGGATGCGGTTCTGGACGTCGCCATCAGGGGTGACGATGATCAGCAGCACGCGCTTGTCGGACAGGCGGATGAATTCGATCTGGCGGAAAACCTGGGCCCGCTTGGGCGTGAGCACCACGCCGGCGAACTGGGTCAGGTTAGAGAGCAGCGCCGCCGCGGCGTTGACCGCGCGGGTGGGCTCGGCGGCGGACAGCATGTCGCCCATGTTGTGCGGCTGCAGCTGGTAGGACTGCACCGCAAGCAGGGAATCGACGAACATGCGATAGCCTCGCGGCGTGGGCACCCGGCCGGCCGACGTATGCGGACTGTGGATCAGGCCCAGCTCTTCCAGATCCGCCATGACATTGCGGATGGTGGCGGGCGACAGATCGAAAACTTTCGAAAGCGTCCGCGAACCGACTGGTTGCCCATCGGCGATGTAGCGTTCGATCAACGCCTTCAGTAAAGCGCGTGCGCGGTCATCCATAGCGTGTATTTTAGGGAATCTTTTCCAATTAAGGCGATTTTTGTCCCGCCAACCGATATGCGGCCCCATATAATCGACGAACGGGCCACTTGTCGGACCGGTTTCGCCTTCGCTGTCAGGCTTTTCAGATTCGCCTTGCCACCATGCACTTTCCTACCGTCGCGCTGATCGGCAGATACCAGGACACCGGCCTGGACGCCCCGCTAAGAGCGCTTGCGCACGCACTGACGCAGGCCGGTCGGCAGGTGCTGGTCGACACCGACACCGCCCGCAACACGGGCCTGACTGAATATCCGGTCGCCACGCTCGAGCAAATCGGCCAGAGCGCCTCGCTGGCGGTCGTGATGGGCGGCGACGGCACCGTGCTGGGCGCCGCGCGCCACCTGGCGCCCTACGGCGTGCCGCTGGTCGGCATCAACCATGGCCGCCTGGGCTTCATTACCGACATCCCGTTGCAGGACGCGCACGGCGCGCTGGCGCGGGTGCTTGAAGGCAGCTACCAGATGGAAGCGCGCATGCTGCTGGAGGGCAGCGTCTGGCGCGGCAACCAGAAAATGTACTCTGCAACGGCCCTGAACGATGTGGTGCTGAATCGCGCCGGGCGCGGCGGCATGATCGAGGTCCGCGTCGAACTCGATGGCGCCTTCATGTACACGCAGCGTGCCGACGGCCTGATCATCGCCACGCCGACCGGCTCGACCGCCTACGCGCTGTCGGCGAACGGGCCCATCCTGCACCCCGGCATGAACGCCATGGTGCTGGTGCCCGTCGCGCCGCAGACGCTGTCCAACCGCCCCATCGTCATTCCCGACAGCGGCGTCCTGAACATGACGCTCACCGCCATGGGACGCGTCGAGGTCGGCGCCAGCGTGCATTTCGACATGCAGACCTGGTCCGACCTGCAGCCTGGCGACCGCATCGTCGTGCAGCGCGCGCCCTACACCATCAGTTTCGTGCATCCGGAAGGCTACAGCTTCTTTTCCACCCTGCGCCGCAAGCTGCACTGGAACCTGATGCCGCAAGCCACCGATAACGTAGAGTAAATAGCGCCCAGACATGCTGCGCACCCTGCACATCCGCGACTTTGTCATCGTCGAGCAGACCGAAATTCATTTCGGTCCCGGCTTTACCGTCTTCTCCGGCGAAACCGGCGCAGGCAAATCCATTCTTATCGACGCCCTGGCGCTGGCCTTGGGGGAACGCGGCGACGTCAGCGTACTGCGCGAAGGCGCCACGCGCGCCGACATCACCGCCGTGTTCGACACCCCGCGTGCCCTGCATGCCTGGCTGGCCGAACGCGAAATCGACGCCGACGAGGAACTCTCGCTACGCCGGGTGATCGACGCGCAAGGCCGCAGCCGCGCCTACATCAACGGCACCCCCGCCACCGTGGCGCAACTGCGCGAACTGGGCGACAGCCTGGTCGACATCCACGGCCAGCACGCCCATCAGAGCCTGATGCGACCCGACGCCCAGCGCGACCTGCTGGACGCCCACGGCGGTCACGGCGACCTGCGCCAGGCCGTCGCCCAGGCCTGGAAACAATGGCGGGCCCTGGCGCGTCAGCTCGAAGCCGCCGAAAAAGACGCCGCCAGCCTCGCCTCCGAGCGCGAACGACTGCAGTGGCAGGTCGACGAACTCGACCGCCTGGGACTGGCGCCCGACGAATGGGAATCGCTGCAATCCGAGCACACCAAGCTGGCGCATGCGCAATCGTTGCTGGACGGCGCCACCCGGATCCTCGAAGCGCTGGATGGCGAGGGCGATTCCGCGCATCACCGCCTGACGTCCGCCAATCATCTCATCCAGCAGATGCTGCGCCACGACACCGGCCTGCAGGGCATCCATGACGAACTTGAGTCAGCCCGCATCGCCATCAGCGAAGCCGTATCCGACCTGAACAACTACGTCAGCCGCGTCGACCTGGACCCGCAACGCCTGGCCGATGTCGAAGCGCGCCTGGGCGCGGTGTTCGAAACCGCCCGCAAATTCCGCACCGAGCCCGATGGCCTGTGCGAGTTGCGCGACAGCCTGCATGCTGAACTCGCCGCGTTGCAGGCTGCGACAGACGTCGACGCCCTACGCGCACAGGCCCAGGCGGCACAGGCGCAGTACGACGCCGTCGCCGCCAAGCTGTCCACGGCGCGCCGCAAGGTCGCCAAAGACCTGGGCAAGCAGGTCACCCAGGCCATGCAGACGCTGGCCATGCAGGGCGGCAAATTCGAGCCGTCCCTGTCGGTAGCGGCCCCCTCGGCCCACGGCAATGAACAGGTGGAATTCCTGGTGGCTGGTCATGCCGGCACCACGCCGCGGCCGCTGGCCAAAGTGGCCTCGGGCGGCGAACTGTCGCGCATCTCGCTGGCGCTGTCCGTCATCGCGAGTCGCGCGGCCCGCGTGCCCACCCTGATCTTCGACGAAGTCGACAGTGGCGTGGGCGGCGCGGTCGCCGAGGCCGTCGGCAAGCTGCTGCGCGAGCTGGGCGAACGCCATCAGGTGCTGTGCGTCACCCACCTGCCCCAGGTGGCGGCCTGCGGCAACAACCAGTTCCTGGTCAGCAAGACCGAATCGCGCGGCACCACCCGGTCTCGCATCGAAGAGCTGGACGACGGCGCCCGGGTCGAAGAAATCGCCCGAATGCTGGGCGGCATCAAGCTCACCGCCACCACCCGCGAACACGCGCGCGAGATGCTGGCTGGGTTCGGGCACACGCCTGCCTGACCCTCGCACCCGGCCCGTGAGCCGGGCAACCTTCCACTTGCCGACCTGTATAGGCGGAAATAGCGATGCGGGAATAAAAAAAGCCCCTTCTTTGAGAAGGGGCTTTTGCCTTCACTGCACCACGGCGAGCGCGGCCGTGGCCAGTGGGTCCCGCGGGGAAAAGCTCAGCGGCCTTTCAGGCAGCTGCCGCAGATGCCGTACAGCACCATCGCGTGGCTTTCCAGCGCGAAGCCGTTGTCCTTGGCGATCTTTTGCTGACGCTTTTCGATTTCGGGGTCCGAGAATTCGACCACTTTGCCGCAGTTCGTGCAGATGAGGTGATCGTGGTGATCACCGTCGTTGAGCTCGAACACGGCCTTGCCGCTGTCGAACTGGCTGCGGGCCAGGATGCCGGCCTGCTCGAACTGGGTCAGCACGCGGTACACGGTGGCCAGGCCGATTTCGACGTTTTCGCCGATGAGGGCCCGGTAGACGTCTTCGGCGCTCAGGTGGCGTTGGTCGGACTTGCGGAAGATATCAAGAATCTTGAGGCGGGGAAACGTCGCCTTCAAACCCATGTTCTTCAGTTCGCTTTGGTCGCTCATGGTGTAATCGCTCTCCGTCCGCGTTGGCATGGGCAAGGATACCGGGTAACCGCGAGCCGGCCCACCAGAATTCCTGCCGCCCCGCAGAACTATCCTTATGAAACCTTTATGATAACGGTTTTGTCTGCTTCCAAATAATAGGGGCGCGTAGTGTCCATGATTGCACGAATTCCTTCCCGCTCGCTCAAGACCGGATTGGCCATCGCCGCCCTGGCCGTCGCCCTCGCGGGTTGCTCGGGAAACAAATGCGGCTTCCCCTATAAGGCGGGCGTCCAGCAAGGCAACTGGATCACCCAGGAACAGGTTGCCCTGCTGCAGCCCGGCATGACGCGCGAACAAGTGCGCTTCGCCCTGGGCAGCCCCACGCTGACCAGCGTGCTGCACGCCAACCGCTGGGACTACCCCTACTATTTCAAGCCCGGCTACGGTGAGGCCCAAGAACGCAAGTTCACGGTCTGGTTCGAAAACGACCGCCTGACGCGCTGGGAAGGCGACAAGCAGCCTGACCTGCAACCCTACCAGCTGAACACGCCCAACGCCGTCGCCGACGAAAAGACCGAGAAGCGGCTGAGCGAAGACGAAGCCCGGCTCAAGCAGGAACAAGAGCAGAAAAAGCGTGACGCCGCCGCTCCCGTCAGCCCCATGAACCAATACCCCGGCCAGCCCGGCAACTCGCCCGAGCCGCTGCGCTAACCCCCAAGGATTCACCACATGCGTATTGCAATCGCCGGCGCCAGCGGCCGTATGGGCCAGATGCTGATCGACGCCGTCCTGAAGGCCGACGGCCTGCAACTGGCCGTCGCACTGGACCGCAAGGGCTCGGCCTCCCTGGGCCAGGACGCGGGCGCTCCGCTGGGCCAGCACACCGGCGTCGCCATCACCGACGACCTGAACGCCCTGGCCAACGCCGACTGCCTGATCGACTTCACGCGCCCCGAAGGCACGCTGGAACACCTGCAGGCCTGCGCCAAGCTGGGCGTCAAAGCCGTCATCGGCACCACCGGCTTTGACGACAACGGCCGCGCCGCCATCGAAGTGGCCGCGCAGAAAACCGCCATCGTGTTCGCCCCCAACATGAGCGTCGGCGTCAACGCCACCCTCAAGCTGCTGGACATGGCCGCGCGCATCCTGAATTCGGGCTACGACGTCGAAGTCTTCGAAGCGCACCACCGCAACAAGGTCGACGCGCCGTCCGGCACCGCCCTCAAGATGGGCGAAACCATCGCGTCCGCCTGGGACGTCGCCCTGCCCGACGTCGCCACCTGGAGCCGCCACGGCGACACCGGCGTGCGCAAGCCCGGCACCATCGGCTTCTCGGTGCTGCGCGGCGGCGACATCGTCGGCGACCACACCGTGTCGTTCTGCGGCATCGGCGAACGCATCGAAATCACCCACAAGTCGGCCAGCCGCGCCACCTACGCCGAGGGCGCGCTGCGCGCCGCCCGCTTCCTGGAAGGCAAGCACAACGGCCTGTACGACATGCAGGCCGTGCTGGGGCTTTGAACCTGGCAACGCCTGAATGGGGCCAGCCATTGCGGCCCTATGAAAAAAGGACCCTCGGGTCCTTTTTTTCGTCTGTAGGAGTGGTTGTCGCTGCAGCGCCAGATCGGGTTGCCGCGCAACATGCCGCCCCGCTTACACCACCACGGGCTCAGGTTCCAGCATCACGCCGAAACGCGCAACGACGTCTGCCTGGATGGCCTGCGCCAACGCCATGATATCGGCAGCCGTAGCCCCGCCCCGGTTCACCAGCACCAGCGCCTGGCGGTCATGCACGCCGGCCGCGCCCAGGCTGCGGCCCTTCCAGCCGCATTGGTCGATCAACCAGCCGGCCGCCAGCTTGTAGCGCCCGTCCGGCTGCGGATACGACACCAATCCTGGGTGTTCGCCTGCCAATGCGTCGCGCTGCGCGGCCGAGACGATCGGATTCTTGAAGAAGCTGCCCGCATTGCCGGTGACCGCAGGGTCAGGCAGCTTGGCGCGCCGGATTTCGCAGACAGCTTCGAAGATATCGCGCGCCGTCGGCTGGCCCTGGGCCAACCGTGGATGGCGTTGCAAGTCGGGATACCCCAGCACCGGCTGCCACGGACGCGGCAGGCGCAAGCGCACCGACACGATCACCCAGCTGCCCGGCGGCTGGTGTTTGAACACGCTGTCGCGGTAGGCATAACGGCAATCCGCCGCGCTCATCTCGACATAGCGACCGGCACGCACATCCCAGGCGGTCAGGCTGTCGAACCGGTCGGCCAGCTCGACGCCATAGGCGCCGATGTTCTGCACGGGCGCCGCACCCACCGTGCCGGGAATCAAGGCCAAGTTTTCCAGCCCGTCCCAGCCCTGCCGCACGCATTCGGCCACGAAACCGTGCCAAGTCTCGCCCCCCGCCGCTTCCACCAGCCAGCCATCCGGCGTGGCCTGCAGCAGGCGCACCCCGCGCAACGCCACCCGCGCCACCAGCCCCGGCACGGACTGCGGCAACACCAGGTTGCTGCCGCCGCCCAACACCAGCAGCGAACCGCTGCGAGCCGCCAGCGCGGAAAGCGCCGGCAATTGGGAGGGGGCGTCCACGGACACGTAAGCCTCGGCCATCGCGGCCAGGCCCAGCGTATTCAGGGCGGAAAGGTCCTGTTGCCGGGGTACCAGCACAGGCGCCGTAGCGAGGGAATTTGACATGGATACTACTGGCTATGCTATATTTTTAGTCTTCGCTCATATTACTTGATTGAGCTTGGCAGGACGGCACAGCCGCTATTTGCCAAGATCACTGCGATCCGCCCGCGCCAGTGGCAACCCCAACGGCCAGCACGATCCCAAAATTTCATGTAGAATGCGCGCCTTCTGATCGATAACCAAGTTGATCGGGCAACCGCCGGGCACCAGTCTTCGCAAGGACACCCACCAGGCAGTTGGCAATAAAAAATGGTTTGCACGCCGCAAGGCAACCCGCGTCAAGCGGGGCACTGCGAACCCATGCGGGAGTAGCTCAGTTGGTAGAGCGCAACCTTGCCAAGGTTGAGGTCGCGAGTTCGAGACTCGTCTCCCGCTCCAGATTTTGATGCGCAGCGCGCCAACCGCCGCTGCGTAAATTGAAAAAAGGGCCTGCGGGCCCTTTTTTCATTGGTGCGCGCATCGCAACCCACGTCGTCGCCCACTCTTGCGCCCCCCGCTGCTTTCAGAACTTTCCTAGTCTTTTTTCCGCCCCGCTCGTCTAGAGTCGCGGGATGAACGGAACATCCCTCAAAGTGTCTCGCTGCCGGGCGGGCGAAAGCCGCGGACGACGCACGCTCCCGATCAACCCACGCGCCCGCCCGCGCCGCAAGGCCCTCGAATGAAACGCGGCGTCTTCCTCTTCTGGGGTGGCATGGATGCGCTATATGCTATCCACTTCGTCGCATCCAACGTCCATCGCGGGCGCATCCCGATCCATGCCGACCTGGTCGAGTTTCATCAGCTGGATCACTCGCCAGCATTCCAGACGCTGGTGTTTGGCCTGTCCGTCCTGCTGACGCTATCCATCGCGGCTTCGGCCATCCTGTTCCTGCGCGGCAACCGCTACGCACCGCGCCTGGCATACGCCCAGGTGCCGCTGCGGCTGCTGCTGGCAGTGCCTTCGCTGTCATTCATCCCTTTGCTGCTGCCGCTCTCGGCCACCCCCAGCGTGGCGCTGAACCTCACCTTGTTGCTGGGCTCGGAGGCGCTGAAGGTCTTGACGCTGTACTGGGCCAGGGGTGGAGAAAAGGCGCCGGCGATCTCAACTTGATGCTCAGCATTTTTCACGGCAACAGATGCTCAACCGCCTAGCCCGGCTTGCCCTCGCCACACTGCTTCTGGCGCTCGGCATCGCCATCGCCCTCATCGCGCTCATGCCGGCACCGCTCGACGGTGCGCGATACCTCGGCCTGACCTGGCGCGATGTTTCAGCCATGGACAGAGAACTGATCCTTGTCGAGGCAAAGGGCTACGCCTACAAAGCGCATCAAGGCCTCTGGACAGACACGCTGCAGCTGAATTTTTCCTATGTGAATGGCGAGCCGCGGGTCGTCTCGACGACGAGCAAGCGGCGGATCATCTTTTTCGATACGGCCTGGGCGGGCGACGAACGCTCAGTCACGAAGGACGCTGCCGAGCACTACCTGGAAGTTTGGCTGCTGGGACGCCTGCAACTGCCCTAGCTTGGAGCTACCGCATTTTCAGACCGACTCAACAATGCTCTTGACTATCAATCCGCGACGTCGCGCGCTTATCGGCGCTCTGCTCATCAGCCTCGGCATTTGGCTCATTGGCACCACCGCGGGGGAACCCTGCATGACAACGCCGGACCCACGGACCGCGCTCGACTACGCCTTGCTAAGCCTGCTGCTCGCATCGACCCTCTCATTGATGTGGTTTGCCATCGCCAGGCGCGTCGCAGGGTGGGTACGCTGCGGTCTTCTGTGCTTGGCACTGACTATCCTTGCGGCCATCCTGATGTGCACCCTCCTCTTTGCCCATCTGACCGCGCTTGATCTGCTTGACGCCCGCTTCGATCTCGTCGCGCGGGCGGGATGGCTCTTCACCACACATTGCGCCTATCCCTTTCCGGCTGAATTCAAAGCCCCATTCGGGGATATCATCTACGCGCTCTACCCCTTATTTTCTTTCTACGTTTGCATGCGCATCGGGCAACGCGTCCTATGGCGTGAGCCCCGACCGATGACCGAATGAACCCTGCTACGTCTGACTCCCTGGCGCAAGCCGTCTGCGCCGCGCACGGCTTGCCGGCCGTACCGCCCGAAGATCAAGTGGCGGTGGCCATCTCGACCCTGGGGCAGATGCCCATCTATGGCACGCGTATCGTCCTGCCGGAAAACGGCACGGTCAGCTGGTTCATTCACTGCGGCGACTATTCCGATGCGGATGATTTCTATCAGCCTGTCCACACGGCACACCTGACAGACATGCTGCCCCAGGTTGTCCGCTACCTGCACCTGCCGCCCGGGGCAAAGTTCATCATTGATGACCAGGGCTATGAAGACGTGTGGATGGCGCCATGACCCCATGGACGCATTGGACTGACGCCTCGCGTTGAAGCGCGTCGTACATCCCTGGAGAGCGTCATGGCGATATATTTCAATCTAGCGGTCGATTGCGGCTCGAACGAACGCGTGGCCACGGCAGTCATGGCGCACTTCCATGATCTTGTGATCGAACTGCCCGGCAACCCGCCCGCCGTCTGCTCGGCAAGCCATAGTCACCAGCGGGGTCTGTGGTTTGTCGAGGTGTGGCCACTGGGAATGGGTTACGGCATCCCTTCGACGCTGCCGTCACGGCCCGAGCTATGCGATGCCCGTCCGTTGGAAATGATCAGCCGCGCGCTCTATGCACGCCTTCAGGCGCTTTCAGGATATCGTCGCGCGGTTTTTGGCGCCGAAGTCTACGACCTTCTGGCATTTGCTACTGCCGCAGAGGACAACGACCTGGATTATGGGGGGCTGGTCTTTTCTCAAGCCGCGTTCCCTGATGTACCTGCCGGGTGCGCGATCGAGCCGTTCGCGCCCGGCTACGCCCGGATCACCGAGGTCCGCCGCTGACGGCGCCACGCATTAGCACGCCAGCCCGACCGCCGCGCATGAAAAACGCCGCCCGGCGAATGGCGGCGAGTCCTGCTTTGCAGGGAGGTATTAGCGCGCCGCGAAATGCCCCGCGATCTGCTCCTGGGCGCGCTGTCTTGCTGCCTCCAGCGCCTGGCCACCCATGGCGGTGCCTTCCACCGAAAAGAAGGTCAGGCGCTTCAGGCCGATCGTAGCCAGGGCCACTTTCAGGTAGGGCGTCAGGAAGTCGGGCTGCCGCGCATCGGGCCCCGAGAACACGCCGCCCGACGAGGCCGCGACATACACCGGCCGGTCGGCCAACACGCCGATCTTGCCTTCGCGCGTGATGCTGAAGGTGCTGCGCACCCGCACCACGTGGTCGATCCATACTTTCAAGGCGGACGGCACGGTGTAGTTGTGCATGGGCGTGGCGATGACGACGTAGTCGGCTTCGGACAGCGACTGGATCAACTGGTCGGACTGGCGCAACGAACCGCGGCCGCAGACCTCGGCATCCGGATCGGCGGGCGAACCCAAGGCGCAGGCGTAGTCCACGTCCACGTGGGGCAGCAGGTTGGCATCGATTTCGACGATGTCACGCCCTCGCACGGGATCGCGCCGCGCCAGTTGATCGACGACGATCCGGGACAGGCGGTGGCTCTCTGATTCCACGCCACGCGGGCTGCAAGTCAAACGCAGGATGCTCATGCTGCCTGGCCTCCCAGCACTTTCGAGAAACGCATGGCGCCGGTCAACAGGCCCTGGCGGAAATAGAAACGCTGCGCCAGCGCGTTGGCCAGGCCGGTGTCCAGCACCAGCTTGGCGCACCCGGCCTCGCGAGCGATGCCTTCCAGCGCCTGCAGCAGGCGCGCGCCGTGACGGCCGCCGCGGCTGCGCTCGGTGGTCACCAGGTCGTCCACGTACAGGAAACGGCCATAGATCAGGTTTTCCTGGTAGCGGTAGCCCGCCAGCGCCACCGGCTCGCCCCCTTCCCAGACGGCCAGCAGCGCGTAGTTTTCAGCACGCATGCGGGCCACGCGGGCGGCAAAATCAGACTCGTCGGCCAGATGCGGGCGCAATTGCTGCATGACGGGAAACGCAGCGCGCAGCTCGTCGGCGGTTTCTAGGTGGCGGATGTTCGGGTCACTCATGTCTTGATCGTCCTGTCCTGGCAGTCTTGCCGTGAATCGGGCCTGCGGCCGAAACCGACCGAAGCAGACATCATGCTAGTCAGCCCATGCCATAATTTGAAGAACCATAAATTGAACTTTGGACTAGGCCATGACGCGGTCTCCCATTGATAGCCTTCCGCCCGCCGCTGCCAGTGACGAACCGCTGTACCGCCAGATCTATGACCGGTTCCGCGGGGCCATTGCCCAGGGCATGCTCAAGCCCGGCGACCGGATTCCGTCGGCGCGGGCGCTGGCCAAGGACCTGGGCGTGGCGCGCGGCACGATCGAGATGGCCTACTCGCTGTTGCACGCCGAAGGCTATGTGCAGCCGCGCGGGCAGGCCGGGACCGTGGTGACACCGGGATTGCAGGCACACACCGTGACCAAGCCGGCGCCCGCCCCGGTCAAGCCGGACCCTGACACCTGGCGCCACCCACCGTCGGTACTGCCCTTCCAGATGGGACTGCCAGCGCTGGATGCATTTCCACGCAAGATCTGGGCGCGGCTGGGCGCCCGCCACCTGCGCGCCACGCAGGCGGCCGACCTGTCATATCCACCTGCCGACGGACTGCCCGCGCTGCGTACCGCCATCGCCGCACACCTGCAGGTGGCGCGCGGCATTCATTGCACGCCCTCGCAAGTGTTCATTACCTCCGGCTATCGCGAAAGCCTGAACCTGGTGATCCAGGCCTTGCTACAACCGGGCCAGCAGGTGTGGGTCGAAGATCCGGGCTACCCGCCCACGCGCGAACTGCTGACCCACGCCGGCCTGGAACTGGCCCCGATCGAGGTGGATGCCGAGGGCATCATGGTCGCGCGCGGCATCGAACAAGCGCCACAGGCCCGTGCCGCGGTCGTGACGCCCGCCCACCAAAGCCCGCTGAGCGTGACCTTGTCTCTGACCCGGCGCCAGGCCCTGCTGGAGTGGGCCGAACGCAACCAGCGCTGGATCGTGGAAGACGACTACGACGGCGAATACCGCTACATCAGCCGGCCGCTGCCGGCGCTGAAAAGCCTGGATCGCCATGGCCGTGTGCTATATGCGGGCACCTTCAGCAAGGTCATGTTTCCCGGCATCCGCTTGGCTTACCTGGTCGTGCCCGAAGCCCAGATCAGGCGTTTCGAGGACGTCAATCGCGTGCTTGGCAATGGCATCCCCGGCCTGACCCAGGCGCTGGTCTGCGCGTTCATGACCGAGGGGCATTTCGCACGGCATATCCAACGCATGCGGCGGCTGTATTCCGAGCGCCGCGAGGCCACGGCAGCGGGCTTGTCCAAGGTGTTCGGCCCGGACATGCCCATCAATCCGCAACCGGGCGGCATGCATCTGCTGGTCAGGATGAAGGGACATCACACCGATCGCCCGCTGGCCCGCCGCATGGTCGAGAACGGCATCTATGCGCACGCGCTGTCGCGCTGGTCGACGGCCGCGCCCTGCGGGTCCGGGCTGTTGATGAGCTTTACCAACATCGAATCGCAGGAACGGGCCGAGCAGCTTGGCCGCCGGATTCTTGCGCTGATGTGAACAAGGCCTGCCCCGACGGACAGGCCTTGGCAGACCACGATGCGGGCCAACGCCCACCGCGCCTCAGTTCAATCCGGCCTTGTCCAGGCCGAATGCGGCATCTGCCGAGCCGGGCTCGGTGCGGAAGGCAACGTTCAAGCGATTCCAGCCATTGATGCCCACGACCAGGAAGGTCAGGTCCGAGATTTCTGCTTCGGACAACTGACTGCGAACCTGTTCATAGACCGCGTCGGACACGCCGTGCGGGTGCAGCACCGTCAGGGCTTCGGTCCATTCCAGCGCGGCGCGTTCGCGTGCGCTGAACAGCGTGGACTCGCGCCAGATGGCAATATGGTGCAGGCGCAGTTCGCGCTCGCCGCCGATCTTGGCCTGCTTGACGTGCATGTCCAGGCAGAAGCCGCAGCCATTGATCTGCGAGGCGCGGATGGTCACCAGGTCATTGAACTCCTTGATGACGGCCTTCTTTTTCAGGGAGGCGCTGAAGTCCAGGTAGTGCTTGGACAGTTCGGCGGACACCTCGAAGTAATTCAAACGCTGGCTCATTTCACTCGTACCTTTCTTGAATGGGTTGCGGACGACACCGCGTACCGACATAGTGCAACGCGACCGCCTGGCGAAAAAGCGCCAAGAAGCGCAATTTGGCCTGGGCCATGATGGCGACGCGCTTCGTTGACCCTTGGCGGATTTGATGTATACTCTCGCCTCTTCAAAGCAGTACCGCAGTGCCCCGCGCGGGAGTAGCTCAGTTGGTAGAGCGCAACCTTGCCAAGGTTGAGGTCGCGAGTTCGAGACTCGTCTCCCGCTCCAGCATTTACGCAGCAGGCCGTTTCATGACGGCGGCAACGTAGCTGGAAGATCCGGTTTCCGGCTCACGCATCGGCACAATTCGGAAAACTGTGTATAATCGCTGTCTTTGGTGGACACGGCCTTTTTTCAAAAGTCCCCGCCAAGAACAGATGCAGTAAGGCTTGAAAACAAGCCCAGCAGTACCCAAGCGGGAGTAGCTCAGTTGGTAGAGCGCAACCTTGCCAAGGTTGAGGTCGCGAGTTCGAGACTCGTCTCCCGCTCCAAATACAAAAAAAGGAAGCACCGGCCAACACCGAGCTTCCTTTTTTCTTGCAGTACTGGCGCAATGGCAGAGTGGTTATGCAGCGGATTGCAAATCCGTGTACGTCGGTTCGATTCCGGCTTGCGCCTCCAGTATCTCCCCCCCCTCCTGCAGTACCCTCCCCCTGCATCTCGTTACCGATCCCTACGCCCGGTCAATCGATTGGTTGCTAAGGTGACGCCGTTTTCATTGAACGACGAAGCCATGCCCCACAATCAGAAAAACCATACCCTGCGGCGCGCGCCCTCTACCCTGCTCGCCCTGTCTGCGGCGACGTTGATGGCGCTGGCGCCACTGGCGGCCGAAGCGGATTCCGACCGCCATCACCACCGCCACAAGCACGGCCATGGCCGCGGCGAGTACAAAGAGAAGTACTGGGATGGCGCCTGTGAGGTCGAGCGCAAGTGGAAGCGCAATGGCGACTACCGCGAAAAGCGCAAATGCCGCGACGACTACGGCTATGGCTACGGCGCGCCGCAGCCGGTCATGGTGCCGATGCCGGCACCCGCCATCGTCATCAACCCGCCCCCCATCATCATCCGCCCCTGAACCATGGACCCTTCGGTGAAAGACGCCATCGCCCGCTGGCCCGACGTGCCGGCCGTGTTCGGCTGGCTGTCGCTGGACGCACGCGGACGCTGGCGCCTGCATCCGCAAGGCCAGGCCGCGCAAGGCGGCCCGGGCGAGTCCATCACCAATGCGCAGATCCTGGGCTTCATCAACCGCAACTATGAACACGACGAGGCCGGCCGCTGGTTCTTCCAGAACGGCCCGCAGCGCGTGTACTTGCGGCTGGATGCCGCACCGTATGTGCTCCGATTGAGCGATGACAGCCGCACACTGGTGACGCACACCGATGCCGCAGTGGATACCGTCAGCGGCTGGTGGCTGGACGACAGTGGCCAGCTCTATGCCATGACCCCGCTGGGGCCAGGCATCATCCTGGACCGCGACCTGCCTGCGCTACTGGAGCGGCTGACGACGCAGGACGGCGCGCCGCTACTGGATGCGCTGGACGGCCTGGCTTGCGAGCAAGCGCTCAGCGTGAAGCTGCCGCACGCCTACCCCGCCGCGCCGTTGCGCCAGATCGATCAGCACGATCTCGCCAGCACGCTGGGATTTCAGGCGAATCCCGTCGCCCAGGCTGCGACGGGCAAACCGGCCCGCACCGAGTAAGCCACGCGCGGCGATCCCTTGCCCGACGCCCCGCGTCAGAACATGCCGTTGCTATTGGCCGATTGCTCGGGGATCGGCTGGACCGCATCCCAGTGCTCGACGATCTTGCCCTTTTCCAGGCGGAAGATGTCGATGATGGCGTTGCCGCGCGAGCCCGGCTCGCGCACGGCATGCACGTGCAGGATCACATAGTCGCCGTCGGTGAAGACGCGCTTGATCTCGCTTTTGGACTGCGGGTACTTGTCGCGCAGGAAGGCGACGAATTTGCGAAAGCCCTCGGGGCCGTCGGCCGCATTGGGATTGTGCTGCACGTAGCGGTCGCCTACATATTTCAACGCGGCATCCGCATCCTTCTGGTTCAAGCCCTTTTCGTAGAAGGCCAGCACGACCTCTTTGTTAGCGGCTTCCTGCTCGGGCGAGGCGTAGGCCACGGGCGACAAAGCGGCGGCAATCAGGACAGCGCCAAAGGCGCGCTTCATGAACGTCATGGAATCTCCAGATGAAAAATACCGGGGCGGCCGGACCATTCTAGGGGCCGGCCGCCCCGGGGGCGACGTCCAATCGGGTAGACAGACTGATGCGCGTGGCGATCAGCCGCGGCCGCTCTTGACCAACGCGAACTTGCCATCCCCCAACAGCGCCAGCACGGCGGCTGCGACCGAGAGGAAGATGGGGTATTCCCAACCACCATTGGGATTGCTGAAACCCCAGCCATTGCCGAAGTGGACGGTGGCGGCCACGAACAGCTGTACCGTGGCAATGACGGCGATCCAGCGCGGCACGACGCCCAGGATCAACAGGACGCCAGCGCCGATCTCGAAGAAGGTCACCGGATAGGCCAACCAGCCGGCAAAGCCGATCTTGGCGAAGAACTGCGCGGTGCCCGGCAGGGTGAACACCAGCAGCTTGGTCAGGCCATGGGCCAGGAACATCACGCCCAGCGCGATGCGGAGCAAAAGCGCGGCATAAGGCGCGGTACGGGTATCGATCATTGCATTCTCCGTGAGCGAATCGCCCAGGACGGGAAGATTCTTCATGGCCGCTATTCTTGCGATTCCAAAAACAAAGATAAACATGCAAAATCGCAACTTATTGTTCCCCGATTGGTAACAATGCCGGACACGATATGGACACTCATACTGCGATGCAGACCTACGCCCGGGTCGTCGAACTGGGCTCTTTCGCGGCCGCCGCAGACAAGATGGGCCAGGCCCGTTCCGTGGTCACGCGGCAGATCGCCTACCTGGAAGAAAAGTATGGCGTGCGACTGCTGAACCGCACGACCCGCAAGCTCAGCATGACCGACGCGGGCCGCGCCTTCTACGACCGGGTACGCCCGATCCTGGCGGAAGTGGCCGACCTGGAACTGTCGCTGCAAGCCGAAGGCCAGGCCCCCAGCGGCCGCCTGCGGATCAGCGCGCCGGTGTCCTTCGGCATCCTGCACCTGGGCCCGGCCATCGCCGAATACCTGCTGCGCTATCCGGACGTGGTGATCGACCTGGACCTGAATGACCGCGTGGTGGACCTGGTCGAAGATGGCTACGACGTCGCGGTGCGCATCGGACCGCTGCAGGATTCATCGCTGGTGGCGCGGCCGCTGGCGCCTCAGCAATTGCTGGTGTGCGCGGCCCCCGCCTACCTGGAGCGCCACGGCGCGCCGCAAGTGCCTGAAGACCTGAAGCAACATCGCTGCCTGCATTACGCCTATGCCAGCACGGGCAACGAATGGCATTTCGAGAAAGACGGCATCACCCACCTGGTGCGGGTCAATGCGGCGCTGCGCGCCAATAACGGCGACGTGCTGCGTACGGCCGCCCTGGCCGGACACGGGGTGATCCTGCAACCGGAATTCCTGGTGGGCGAGGACGTGCGCGCGGGCCGTCTGGTGGCGCTGCTGCAGGATTACGGCCACACCCCGATTTCCATGTACGCCGTCTACCCACACCGGCGCTTCCTGTCACCCAAGGTGCGTTCGTTCGTCGAGCACCTCGAAGAACGCTTCGGCGGCCGGACCCCGGCGCCCCCCGCCCGGCGAGCCAGCCGACGCCACAGCCGGTAGAATCGATCCCATGACCGCCAAATCGCCCCTCGAATACTTTCCCGCGCCCCGCCGTGCGAATTTCTGCAGCCAATGCGGCTCGCCCGTGAACCGCCGGGTGCCCGAGGGCGACAACCGCGAACGCGACATCTGTGACCACTGTGGCGCCATCCATTACCAGAACCCCCGCCTGGTGGTAGGCACGGTGCCGGTGCTGGACAACCGCGTGCTGCTGTGCCGCCGCGCCATCGAGCCACGCTACAACACCTGGACGCTGCCGGCGGGCTTCATGGAACTGGGCGAAAGCACCGCCCAGGGCGCCGGCCGGGAAACGCTGGAAGAATCCGGCGCGCGCATCCGGCTGGGCGAGATCTACACCATCATCGACGTCCCGCAGATCGAGCAGGTGCACGTCTTCTACCTGGCCGAGGTGCTGGGCCCCGAGCTGGATCCCGGCCCGGAAAGCCTGGAAGCCCGCTTCTACGACGAGGCCGACATCCCCTGGGACGACCTGGCGTTCCGCACCGTGGCGACCACGCTGCAACGCTATTTCGAGGACCGCAAGCGCGGCACGTTCGGCCCTCACCACTACACCCTCGAATCGCACCGTTGAAGCTGCCCTGGCTTGCTGCAGACACGCCGTTCCCACCGGCCGAATTCGCGCTGACCGATCCGGACGGCCTGCTGGCGGCTGGCGCCGACCTGACCACCGACCGGCTCATCCAGGCCTATTCCAACGGCATCTTTCCCTGGTATTCCGAAGGCGAGCCCATCCTGTGGTGGAGTCCCGACCCCCGCATGGTGCTGGCGTGCAAGGATTTCGCCCCGTCGCATTCGCTGCGTAAATTGCTGCGGCAGGTCGCCAGCCAGGAAACCGCCGCCACCCCGCGCATCGACGTGCGGGTCGACACGGCCTTTGCCGATGTCATGGCGCAATGCGCCGCGCCACGAGACGGCCAGCCGGGCACCTGGATCACCGCCGCCATGCGCCAGGCCTATCGCGCCTGGCACGAGGCCGGCTACGTGCACAGCATCGAAACGTGGATAGACGGCGAACTGGCCGGCGGCCTCTATGGCATCAGCCTGGGCCGTATGTTCTTCGGCGAATCGATGTTCACACGCGTGCCCAATGCGTCAAAGATCGCCCTGGCCTACCTGGTGCGCTATGTGACCGCCCAGGGCGTGCAATGGATCGACTGCCAGCAGCAGACCCGCCACCTGGCCAGTCTGGGCGCCAGGCCCGTACCGCGCTCGCATTTCCTGTCGCATGTGCGCGCCGCCACCGCCGCCCCCGCCATCGCCTGGGCGCCCGGCCGCCTGGACAGCGCCGGCCGGCTGATTCCCCTGGCGCCAGCCGCCAGCCGCCCGGGCACTGCCCCGGACTATCCCCAAGCCGGGACCTGACGCCACATCGATGCCCGGGTTAGGCGTTAATATGTACCTATCCCGTCACGGACTTGGCGCCGCACGCCGGGACCCCAGATGAGCCAGCTTAAAGAATTACCCTTCTCCACGCTGCAGTTCTATGCGACCGCTCCCTACCCTTGCAGCTACCTGCCAGGACGCCAGGCACGGTCGCAGGTGGCCGCGCCCGGCCACCTGATCAACGCCGGCACGTATTCCCAATTGGTCGAGCAAGGCTTTCGCCGCAGCGGCCTGTTCACCTACCGCCCGCATTGCGACAACTGCCACGCCTGTGTGCCGGTGCGGGTGGACACCGCCGGCTTCGCCCCCAATCGAAGCCAACGACGCGCCTGGCGCGACCACCGCGACCTGCAGTCCTTCGTGGCGGAACTGGCCTGGTCGCCGGAACACTACCGGCTGTACACCCGCTACCAGCAGGGTCGCCATCCCGGCGGCGGCATGGACGAAGACAGCCGCACTCAATATGCGCAGTTCCTCCTGACCAGCCGCGTCAATACCCGCCTGGTCGAATTCCGCGACCCGGGCGGCATCCTGATGATGGTGTCCATCATCGACGTGCTGGATGACGGCCTGTCGTCGGTCTACACCTTCTACGATCCCGACGTGCCGGGCAGCCTGGGCACCTACAGCATCCTGTGGCAGATCGAACAGTGCCGCACGCTGAACCTGCCGTGGCTGTACCTGGGCTACTGGATCGAAGACAGCCGCAAGATGTCGTACAAGGCCAGTTTCCACCCGGCCCAGTACCTGATCGACGGCAACTGGCGCGAAGCGCCTACGCCAGCCGCGCCCCCGCCAGCCGATCCGGCCTGACCCCGCCCCGCTGCGGCAAGGACGGCCAAAGACGCTTTACAATCCCGCTCCATGTCGATCCTCTTCCACGCCTATCCCCTGGCCCGCCCGGCGCTGTTCGCCATGGACGCGGAAACCGCCCACGAAGTCACCCTGTCGGGACTGCAACGGGCCTACGATTGCGGCGCCACCCGCAAGCTGCTGCACGCGCAACCCAAGGCGCCCTGCACCCTGATGGGCATGCAGCTGGCCAACCCGATTGGCCTGGCTGCGGGGCTGGACAAGAACGGCGCGTATATCGACGCGCTGGGCAACCTGGGATTCGGCTTCGTGGAAGTGGGTACGGTGACCCCGCGCGCGCAACCCGGCAACCCCAAGCCGCGCATGTTCCGGCTGCCGCGCGCCAATGCGCTGATCAACCGCCTGGGTTTCAACAACCAGGGTCTGGACGCGTTCCTGGCCAATGTGCAGCGCAGCCAGTGGCGCAAACAAGGCGGCATCCTTGGGCTGAACATCGGCAAGAACGCCGATACGCCGATCGAACGCGCGGCGGACGATTACCTGATCGGTCTGGCGGGCGTGTACCCGCATGCCGACTACGTGACGGTGAACATTTCATCGCCCAACACCAAGAACCTGCGTGCGCTGCAAGGCGGCGACGAACTGTCGGCACTGCTGGCGCTGCTGGCGGACAAGCGCCGGGCCCTGGAAGACCAGCACCAGCGCCGCGTGCCCATGGCAGTGAAGATCGCCCCCGACCTCACCACCGAGCAGATCGACGCCATCGCCGATGCCCTGCCCCGCCACGGCATCGACGGCGTGATCGCCACCAACACCACGTTGTCGCGCGAGGCCGTCACGGGCATGGCGCATGCCGACGAAGCCGGCGGCCTGTCGGGCGCACCGGTGCATGAATTGTCGTTGGCGGTGATCCGCCGACTGAAGGAACGCCTGGGCGACAGCCTGGCGATCATCGGCGTGGGCGGGGTGCTGTCGGGCCGTCAGGCCCTCGAGAAAATGCAGGCAGGCGCCGATGCGGTGCAGCTGTACACGGGCCTGATCTACCGCGGCCCCGCCCTGGTGGGCGAATGCGTGCGTGCCGTCGCACGCTGAGACCGGCTACCTGCACCCGGCACGCCGCAGGCTTGCCGCGCCGGACGTTTGCTCCGCGGCGCCCGAAGACACAGAACGCAGGCAAAAAAAGAGGCCACCCGAAGGGTGGCCCTAATTCCAGCTCTGCTCTGTCACTCAACAGTACTACATAACTGCAATTTGCGCAGCACTGCGCGCCAAATACTTAGGCGCTGCGGCGGCTGCGGCTGGCAACCTTGGTGGCGGCGTCGGCGGCATCCGTCGCAGCCTTGAAGGTCGCGTTCGCGGCGGCATTCAGGTTGGACTCGGCGACTTCGGCGGCCTGCTTGGCGGCCTTGGTCAGCGAATCGTAGGCGCTGTTGGCGGTGGCCAACGACGACTTGATCAGGGCAACGGCGCTTTCCGAACCCGTGGGGGCGTTCTTGGAGAACTGCTCGACGGCGTCGGTCAGTTGCTGTTGGCCTTCGGCGATCTGTTCTTCGGTCAGCTTGACCAGGTTGCCTTGCACGCCGGCAACGATGTCATACACATGCTTGGTGTACGCCAGGGCCTTTTCGGCACCCGGTTGCAGCAGGCCGGAGGCAAACGCGGCGGCTTCTTGCGGATCCTTCACTTCGGTGGCTTGCTGCGACTTCTGGGCGACTTCGTCCAGGGTGGCGCGCACGACCTTCAGGTTCAGCTCGACCAATTTTTCGAAACCGGCAAACACAGCCGACTGGGCGGCCACGAACGTGTTGATGCTGGCTTTTTGACGGTCCAGGACTTGTTGCGGGATAGCGCTCATAGAATTGCTCCTTTAGGGGGTAGCCGGAGGCTGTCCGGCAGGTAAGGATGGTGTCTGCGACGAAATTAAAAACGTGCGCGGAAACTGGTACTACAAGCTACCGCCGGCCCGTTTGATGCACTGCACAATTCACATTCTACGGGCCAAAAAAACCTTGTCAAGCAATATTGGTGCAACGCAACAACTATTTGCACTTTAACAGTGCATACCCGTCGCCCGTTTGACGGCGCGCAAGGATTTCCCATGATTCGGGAAATACCGGACATGACGGCGTATCAATTCTTTTCTACACTGCTTGCACGCTGATGACAGATAAACACAAACGATAAGTCAGCGGTCAAAAACACATCGCAGCAAGCAAAACCCTGCAATTGGAGACTTCATGACCCTCATCCCCCGCACGCTTTCGGCCCTGCTCGCGGCCAGCGCCATGCTCGCGGCCGGCGCCGCCCACGCGGAATTCCCGGAACGCCCCATCAATATGGTGGTGCCTTTCGCCGCAGGCGGCCCGACGGACAACGTCGCGCGTTCGCTGGCTGAAGCCATGCGGCACACGCTGGGCCAGACCGTCGTGGTCGAAAACAAGGGCGGTGCGGGCGGCACCATCGGCACCACGCAAGTGGCCCGCTCGCAGCCGGACGGCTATTCGGTGCTGCTGATGCACGCCGGCTTCTCGACGGCGCCGTCGCTGTACAAGAATCCGGGGTACGACCCCTACAAGAGTTTCGAGCCCATCGGCCTGGTGGTCGATGTGCCCATGACCATCATTGCGCGTTCGGACTTCCCGCCCAACACCATCCAGGAATTGGCCGAGTACGTCAAAAAGAACAAGGACAAGGTTTCGCTCGCCAATGCCGGCATCGGCGCGGCCAGCCACCTGTGCGGCACCATGCTGGTCGAAGCCCTGGGCGTGCAGCTCCTGACCATTCCCTACAAGGGCACCGCTCCGGCCATGAACGACCTGCTGGGCAAGCAGGTGGACCTGCTCTGCGACCAGACCACCAACACCACGCAGCAGATCGACAGCGGCAAGGTCAAGGCCTACGCCGTCACCAGCCTGCAGCGGGTGCCCACCCTGCCCAAGCTGCCGACCATGGACGAGTCCGGCTTCAAGGGCTTTGAAGTCGGCATCTGGCATGGCATGTGGGTGCCGAAGGGTACGCCCAAGCCGGTGGTGGACAAGCTGATCAAGAGCCTGCAGGCCGGTCTGGCGGATCCGAAATTCCAGGAACGCATGAAGCAGCTGGGCGCCACGGTGCTGACCGCCGAAGCCAATCCCCAGGCGCTGGACGCCAAGGTGAAACAGCAGGTGCCGCAGTGGGCCGAGCTGTTCAAGAAGGCCGGCGTCGAGCAGCAATAACGCCAGCGCGCCGGTCGGGCACGTCCGCCGCGTCGGATGTACCCGACAGGCGCAGCCGCGGGCTTCTGCGACCGGCATTGAAAAAAGCCCCTTGCGGGGCTTTTTTTCGTTCCAGGGCAAGCGCCGGTCAGCTACGCATGGCCTCGGCGGCCAGCCCCAGTCCATTGAAGCCGGGGGATACGGATGGCTCGTAGCCCAGCGCCTCGGAGATGCTGGCAGCGGTATCCACCAGGGCCTTGATCCAGTCGTCCTGCAACCGTTCGGCCGGGGCCGAGATCGACAGGCCCGCGACCAGCTTGCCCGTGTCGTCGAAAATGCCGGCGGCAATGCAACGCACGCCCAGCTCCAGCTCTTCGTTATCGCGCGCATAGCCGTGACGCCGCACCAGCGCCAGTTCACGTTCCAGACGGTCCAGGTCGGTCAGGCTGTTGCGGGTGTGACCGGCCAGGCCCGTGCGCAAGGCATAGGCGCGCACCTGACGGGTATCACCCGTGGACAGGAACAGCTTGCCGGTGGACGTGAGATGCAAGGGCGCGCGCCCACCAATGGCGCGCACCACCTGCATGCCGGAGCGCTCGCTCCAGGCGCGGTCGATGTAGACGATTTCGTCGCCTTGCTGCACCGACAGGTTGATGGTCTGTCCCGTCAGCTTGTGCAGCGAGCGCATGGCCGAGATGGCGGCCTCGCGCACATTGAGCCGCCCCTTCACCAGCGAGCCCAGCTCCAGCAGCCGCATGCCAAGCTGATACAGGCCGTTGTCCACTCTTTCAACGTAGCGCCCCACGACCAGGTCGTTCAGGATGCGGTGCGCGGTGGACGCGTGCAGCCCGGTGGTCGCGGACAATTCCTTGAGCGTGACGGGTTCGGGCTGTGCGGCCAGCGCGTCGAGCAGGCGCATGGCGCGCTCGATGACCTGGATGGCGATGGGGTGGGACGACGCGCCATCGGCCTCGGCGTCCAGCGCATTGCGGGGGGTGGAAAGACGGGACATAGGAAGGAAATGGGGCTCAAGCGGCGCCACCGAAAGAGACCGGTCTTGCGGCAACGCAGCAAACAGTTCTTTCCCGTATTGTGAAATTTGCTGGAAGATTTGGCAACCGGTTTTTTATCGACAAAACGGGGACGCGCCCCGTTTTGATTCCGTGCGGCGTCAGCCCGCAGGCGGCGCCAGCTGGCCGCCCAGACGCAGCACTTCGCCCCGCAGGAACTCCAAGGCTTCGGCCGCTGCCGCGGGTTCCCCCTTGACGCCCAGATCGATGTGCGGGGTGCCGCCGGCCTCGCCGACGCTGGGCAGACTGAACGCGCGCACACCCGGCCAGCGGGTTTCGACGGTTTGCATCGCCGGGGTGATGCGCGATTCGGGCATGCTGAACACCAGGAAGGAATGCTCGGCGTGCTGGCGCACATGCTGCAATGCACGATAGCGCGTATCGAGCGTCCATTCGAGCATCGGCCAAGCCATCACCGGAAAGCCCGGCACGAAGGTGTGGTCGCGGATGAAGAACCCGGGAATGCGGTTGTAGGGATTGGGGACGATCTCGCAGCCCTGGGGGAAGACGCCCATCTGCAGGCGCTGCTGGTTTTCCGGCGCGCTCATGTCGGCCGTGCCTTGGCCCTTGGCCGCCATTTCGGCGGTGCGCAGGGCAATCGCCTGCTCGGCCTCGGGGTGCAGCGCCAGCGGCAGGTCCAGCGCCGCAGCGGCGGCCTGGCGGGTATGGTCGTCGGGCGTGCCGCCGATGCCGCCGCACGAGAACACCACGTCGCCCGTGGCGAAGCTGCGGCGATAGGCGGCCACCAGCGTGTCACGCTCGTCGGGCAGGAATTCGGCCCAGCTCAGTTGCATGCCGCGCGCGGCGAGCAGTTCGACGACTTTGGAGAAGTGCTTGTCCTGCCGGCGGCCCGACAGGATTTCGTCGCCGACGATGATGAGGCCGATGCGGCGGGAGGCGGATTCTGCAGCCATGTCCGGTTCCAGATTGAGGCGGTTGAATGGGGGAAAGGCGTGACGGTCAGGCGACATCGATGGTGCGTTCCTGGCGCAGGCGCTGGACGGCGTCCAGCCCGTAGTGTGCATAGACCAGCGCCGAGAACACCGGCAGGATGATCCAGGCAGGCGGCAGCAGGTTCAAGAGCGAGCAGATCAGGCCGATGACCCAGAAGCCGCCGTTGTTGCGCTTGAGGATGATCTTGCGTTCGGCGGGGCTGGCGTGTTCGACGATGGCGTCCAGCCGCATCATGCGCGAGAACGCGAAGGCCCACCAGAACACCGACAGCACCACGGCCATGGGCGGCACCAGCCACAGCGGCAAGGTGAGCAGCCAGCCGACGGCAAACGCCACCGACACCCAGACCGCGTTCCAGACGCTGACGGCGGTGGAAAACTTGCCCTGCCGCCCCAGGCCGGCGTACTCGCGCTGGCCGACGTGGCGCAACACCAGCGGCATGACGAACACGGCCGCGATGGCCAGGCCCAGGATGCCGGACACCGGCAGCAGGATGGCGGCCGCGATCACCGGTATCAGGTAGATCTTGAGCGAAAACAACCCCATCGCCACCAGCCATTCGTCAGTGCGGTTGACGAAGTCCCAGTGCGAGGCCTCGACGCGCAACCATTCGGTCAGGGGCGTCCAGAACAGCCAGAGCAGCAGGAACGCGCCGACCAGCGCGATCAGGAATGGCAGCAGCACCGCGAACAGCATCGACGGGTGGCATTGCGAGACCAGCGCGCGTTTGAAGGCTTGCGCCACGCTGCCCGCAGGTCCGGAAAAGCCCCCGGCGCCGGGGGCTTGGGTATCAGTGCGCAAGGCGGTCATGGCATGACGAATATAAGGTGGGCATCCCGGGTATGATAGTCAAACACGCTTGCCTTCGCTCGTATGACACTCCTGGTACCCGGTTCCGATCTGACCGCCCTGCGCGCCCAACTGGCGGCCTCGCCCCAGTCCTGGCTTATCGCCTGTTTCTGCGCCGCCTGGTGCGACACCTGCGGCGAATACCGGCCCAAGCTGCGCACGCTTTCCAGCACCCTGCGCCAGCATGTATTCGCCTGGATCGACATCGAAGACCACGCCGAATTGCTGGGCGAAGTCGACGTCGAGAATTTCCCCACCCTGATGGTCCAGATCAAAGGCCGAGTCGTCTTCTACGGCCCCATGCTGCCGCATATC
>PJUB01000275.1_pt1 | contig 28282 bp, 21 predicted proteins | sample 1512141 | NCBI WGS metagenome assembly PJUB01 (sample SAMN08177677, study PRJNA422409) | Soil metagenome, whole genome shotgun sequencing project. | isolation source: Soil enriched on filter paper: alkali lignin treatment | place: USA: Madison | collected 2015-01-15 | reverse complement strand
GAACGCCGCGCGTGCCGCGCCGATGTTGGCGTTGGCGCCCTTCAACTGGTGCTCGGCCGCACGGATGTCCGGGCGGCGCGCCAGCAGCTCGGACGGCAGGCCGGTCGGCAAGGCAGTGGGCAGCATGCCATCATCCAGCTTGACGGCACTGTCCAGCGCCGCCGACATCTCGGGCGACAGCGGCTGGCCCACCAGCAGCACCAGTGCATTGCGGTCCTGCGCGGCCTGGCGCGTGTACTGCGACAGGTTGCTCTGGGCGGTGCGCAGCGACACTTCGGCCTGGCTCAGGTCCAGCGCCGTGGACAGGCCCTGGTCAAAGCTCTGCTTGGTGAGCTTGTACGAATCGTCCTGGCTCTTGAAGGTGTCGCGGGTCAGGTTCAGCAGTTCCTGGTCGGCGCGCAGCGTGAGGTAGGCGTTGGCCACTTCGGCGATCAGGGTCAGCTGGGTCGCCGTACGGGTTTCGTCCAGCGCCAGATACGATTCCAGCGCCTTGTCGCTCAGGCTGCGGATGCGGCCGAACAGGTCCAGTTCCCAGGACGACAGCGCGGCGCCGACCTGGTAATTGTGGCTGGTGGAAGCCTGGCCGCTGGGCGACAGGTCGGCCGGCGTGCGCTGCGCGGTTTCCTTGCCGGCGATGCCCATGCTGGGCATCAGGTCGGCGCGCTGGATGCGGTATTGCGCCCGGGCCGCCTCGACGTTCAAGGCCGCCACGCGCAGGTCGCGGTTGTTGGCCAGCGATTGCTCGATCAATTGCTGCAGCAGCGGATCGGTGAAGAAGTCGCGCCAGCCGATGTCGGCCGTGGCCACGCCGGCGCCCACGGCGTCCGCCTTGTAGGACGGACCCGTCGGATACGACGAGGACACCGGCGCATCGGGCCGTTCATAGGTCGGGGCCAGCGAGCAGCCCGCCAGGGCCGCCGCCAGGGAAACAGACAGCAAGGTTCTCATCTGAAGCTTCATTGCGGTTTTCCTTCGACGGACACGTCCTGCGCATCGTTGGCGCTGGGGTCGTGCTTGTCGCGCCGCGCGCTCATGCGTTCCACCTTGAACAGGCGCAGCATGATCACGAAGAACGCGGGGACGAAGAAGATGGCCAGGAAGGTCGCGGTCAGCATGCCGCCGATCACGCCGGTACCGATGGCGTTCTGGCTGCCCGAACCGGCGCCCGACGAGATCGCGAGCGGCACCACGCCCAGGATGAACGCCAGCGACGTCATCAGGATGGGGCGCAGACGCTGGCGAGCCGCGTGGATGGCCGATTCGGTCAGGCTGGCGCCGGCCTCGTAGTGCTCTTTGGCGAACTCCACGATCAGGATGGCGTTTTTGGCCGCCAGCCCGATTGTCGTCAACAGGCCCACCTGGAAGTACACGTCGTTGGACAGGCCGCGCAGCATCGTCGCCGCCAGTGCGCCGATGATCCCAAGTGGCACCACCAGCATCACCGCGGTCGGGATGCTCCAGCTTTCATACAGTGCCGCCAGGCACAGGAACACCACGATCAGCGAAATCGCGTACAGCGCGGGAGCCTGGGCGCCCGACAGCCGTTCTTCGTACGACATGCCGGTCCATTCGAAACCGACGCCCACCGGCAGCTTGCTGGCGATGCGTTCCATTTCGTTCATGGCCGCGCCCGAGCTGTAGCCCGGCGCCGCCTGGCCCTGGATGTTGTACGACGGCACGCCGTTGTAGCGGTTCAGCTTTTGCGGGCCGAAACTCCAGGTGGCCTTGGCGAACGCCGAGAACGGCACCATGTCGCCATTGTTGTTGCGCACGTACCATTTTTCCAGGTCGTCGGGCAGCATGCGCGAGGACGCTTCGCCCTGTGCAAACACCTTCTTGACCCGGCCGCGATCGATGAAGTCGTTGACGTACGACGAGCCCCACGCGGTGGACAGCGTGCTGTTGATGTCCGACACGGACACGCCCAGCGCCCGGGCCTTTTCACGGTCGATGTCCAGCTGGTACTGCGGCGCGTCTTCGATGCCGTTGGGGCGCACGCCCTGCAGGATCTTGCTTTGCGCCGCTTCGCCCAGCAGCTGGTTGCGCGCGGCCAGCAGTTTTTCATGGCCCACGCCGGCGCGGTCCATCAGCTGGAAGTCGAAACCGTCGACGTTGCCCAGTTCCATCACCGAGGGCGGCGGCACCACGAACAGCTGGGCGTCGCGCTGGGTCTTCCTGAAGTGGGCGTTGGCGCGCGCCGCCACGGCGGCCGCCTTCAACTTGGCGTCGCCGCGATCTTCCCAGTCGCGCAGCTTGATGAACAGGATCGAGGCGTTCTGGCCGCGGCCGCCGAAGTTAAAGCCGTTGACGGCGAACACGGACGTGACGGCGTCTTTTTCCTCGGTCAGGAGGTAGTTGGTGGCTTCGTCGATGACGGCCTTGGTGCGCTCGGCGGTGGCGCCGGCGGGGGTCTGGATCTGGGCGAACAGAATGCCCTGGTCTTCGCCCGGCAGGAAGGCGGTGGGGATGCGGGTGAACATCCAGCCCATCGCGATGACGATGGCCAGGTACACCACCATCAGGCGCTTGGTGCGGCCCAGGCCGCGCGCCACGGTGTTGGCGTAGCCGTTGCTGCTGCGCTCGAACGTGCGGTTGAACCAGCCGAAGAAGCCGCGCTTGGTGCCGTGGTGGCCCTTGGGAATGGGCTTGAGCAGCGTGGCGCACAAGGCCGGCGTGAAGACGATGGCCACGATCACCGACAGCACCATCGAGGACACGATGGTGATGGAGAACTGGCGGTAGATCACGCCCGTGGAGCCGCCAAAGAACGCCATCGGGATGAACACGGCGGCCAGCACCATGGCGATGCCGACCAGCGCGCCGGTGATCTGGCTCATGGATTTACGCGTGGCCTGCTTGGGCGTCAGGCCCTCTTCGGCCATCACCCGTTCCACGTTTTCCACCACCACGATGGCATCGTCCACCAGCAGGCCGATGGCCAGCACCATGCCGAACATCGTCAAGGTATTGATGGAATAGCCGAACGCGGCCAGCACGCCGAAAGTACCGAGCAGCACCACCGGCACCGCCAGCGTCGGGATCAACGTGGCGCGGAAGTTCTGCAGGAACAGGTACATCACCAGGAAGACCAGGATGATGGCTTCGATCAGCGTCTTGAACACTTCTTCGATGGACAGGCTGACGAACGGCGTCGTGTCGTACGGATAGACGACGTCCATGCCCGGCGGGAAGTAAGGCTTCAGGTTGTTGATGGTGTCGCGCACCGCCTGGGCCGTATCCAGCGCGTTGGCGCCCGGGGCCAGCTTGATCGCCAGGCCCGAGGCGGGCTTGCCGTTGTAGTAGCTGTCGATGGCGTAGGTCTGGCCGCCCAGTTCGATGCGGGCGACGTTGGCCAGGCGCACCTGGGAACCGTCAGGGTTGACCTTGAGCAGGATGCGGCCGAAGTCTTCCGGCTTTTCCAGGCGCGAGGGGCCGATGATGGTGGCGTTCAGCTGCTGGCCGCGCACGGCGGGCAGGCCGCCGAGCTGGCCGGACGACACCTGGACGTTCTGCTCTTTGATGGCGCTGACCACGTCGACCGTGGTCAGGCCGTAGTTCACCAGCTTGGCCGGATCCAGCCAGATGCGCATGGCGTACTGCGAGCCGAACAGCTGGAAGTCGCCCACGCCCTCGGTACGGCTGATGGGGTCCTGGACGTACGAGGCGACGTAGTCGGCCAGGTCGTCCTTGGTCATCGAGCCATCGGTGGACACGAAGCCCGCCACGATCAGGAAGTTCTTGGTGGCCTTGGTGACGCGGATGCCCTGCTGCTGCACTTCCTGCGGCAGGAGCGGTTGCGCCAGCGACAGCTTGTTCTGCACCTGCACCTGGGCGGTGTCGGGGTTGGTGCCCTGGCGGAACGTCAGCGTGATGGACATGCTGCCGTCGGAGTTGCTTTCCGAGGAAATGTACTCCAGGCCGTCAAGGCCGTTCATCTGCTGCTCGATCACCTGCACCACGGTGTCCTGCACGGTCTGCGCGGACGCGCCCGGGTAGGTCACCGCGATGCCGATGGCCGGCGGCGCGATATTCGGATACTGCGAAACCGGCAGTTTCAGGATGGACAACGCGCCGGCCATCATCAGCACGATCGCGATCACCCATGCGAAAACCGGTCTTTCGATAAAAAACTTTGCCATGCAAGGCTCCCTGACTACTGCTTGGCCGCCGCGGCGCCGGCTTGCGGCTGCTGCGGTGACTTGGCGCCGGCTTCGGTGGCAACCACCTCGACACCCGGACGCACCATCTGCACGCCTTCCACGATGACCTTGTCGCCGGCCTTCAGGCCGTCGGTGACCAGCCACTGGTCGCCAATGGCGCGATCGGTCTTGAGTTCACGCAGTTCGACTTTGTTCTCGGCATTGACCACCAGGGCCGTCGGCAGGCCGCGCTGGTTGCGCGTCACGCCGCGTTGCGGCACCAGCAGGCCATCGGCCGCCACGCCATCGACCAGGCGGGCACGCACGAACATGCCCGGCAGCAGCCGGCGGTCGGGGTTGGGGAACACGGCGCGCAGCGCGACCGAGCCCGTGCCCTGGTCCACCGTCACTTCCGAGAACTGCAGCTTGCCCTGCTGGTTGTATTGCGTGCCGTCTTCCAGCGTCAGCGTCACCAGGGCAGCCTGCTCGCCTTCGGCCTTTTTCAGCTGGCCGCTGGCCAGCGCGTTCTGCAGGCGCAGCAGCTGGACGCTGGATTGGGTGACGTCGACGTACATCGGGTCGATCTGCTGCACCGCGGCTAGGGCCGTGGCCTGGTTGGCCGTGACCAGCGCCCCTTCGGTGACGGCCGAGCGGCCGATGATGCCGTCGATGGGCGACAGCACCTTGGTGTAGACCAGGTTGATGCGCGCGGTGTCCAGCGCGGCCTTGGCCGACAGCACGTCGGCAACGGCCTGGTCGCGCGAGGCGACGGCGTTGTCGTAGGTCTGTTGGCTGACGGCGCGGGTGGCGACCAGCGGCTTGTAGCGCTCGGCCAGCAGCGCGGCGGTCTTTTGCTGCGCCTGGGCGCGCGCCAGGGCGGCCTTCTGGCTGTCGAAGCTGGCCTGGTAGAGCGCGGGGTCGATCTGGTAGAGCTGCTGGCCGGCCTTGACCTCGCCGCCTTCGGTGAACAGGCGCTTTTGCACGATGCCGTTGACCTGGGGGCGGACTTCAGCCACGCGGAAAGGCGAGGTGCGGCCGGGCAGTTCGGTGGTCAGGGAAACCGGCTTGGTGGTCAGCGTCACCACCGTCACCTGCGGCTTGCCCGCCTGGGGCGCGTCCTGCTTCTTGCCGCAAGCGGCCAACGTCAGAGCCGATGCCGTCAGCGTGACCACGGCCGCGCTGCGCCACATAGCGCTTTTCTTGTTCATAGATTGCATTCCCGATTTCCAACTAAAAAGGTAGCCCTCGCGCCCGCCCGCCAGAGGTGGCTCGCCCCCAGGGTGGCCCCGGTCGCCGCGGGAGTCGCGGCGGCATCGGCGGCACGTTCCGGTCCGCTGGGCGGCCGGAATCGCGAGGATCGACTGGGGTGGTGTTGCCTCAGGCATCAGGCAGGGCTTGGACGCAATGCTGCATTGCAGAAATTGCATTTTGCGTTATCCCGCCCCAGAAACAAAGAGGCATAAGAAGAAAACATCATTCCAGATATGGGACAATCTTTCGGCCCATCGTATGCCAGAATCCCGTTCATGAAACGCTTACAAGGCATGGAACTCTTCGTGGAAGTCGCCAAGACGCGTAGTTTTAGCCGCGCGGCGGCCGCCCTGGGTGTCCCGAAATCCACGTTGTCTCGCCAGGTGGCCGAACTTGAACGTTCGGTCGGCCTGCGCCTGCTCAGCCGCACCACCCGCAAGGTCGAGCTGACCGACGCCGGCCGGCTGTACTTCGAACGCTGCCAGCGCATCGTGGCCGAGGCCCAGATCGCCCATGAAGAGCTGCAGAAGCTGGTCGACACGCCGTCGGGGCCGCTGCGGGTGAACATGCCGGCGGACTTCGGCACGGACTTCCTGGCTGAATCGTTCATGGAATTCTCGCGCCGCTACCCCGACGTCACCTTTTTCCTGGACCTTGCCAATCCCGATCACGCGCAGCGCGTGTTCCAGACCTGCGATATTTCCATCGAAATCGGCGAACTGCCCGACTCGACGCAGATTGCGAGGCTGCTGGGCATGCTGCCGGCCCATCTGTACGCCTCGCGGGAATACCTGGAGAAACATGGTGAACCCCAGCACCCCAGCGACTTGACCCGCCATGAATGCATCGAGTTCCGCGCCGAAGGCGCCGGCCGGGTGACCCGCTGGCCGCTGAACAGCGGCGACCAGCACATCCAGTTCACGCCGGGCAACCGGTTTTCCGTGAATGGCGTGGCGATGGCCCGGCGCCTGGCGATGCTGGGCGCGGGGATCACCGTGCTGGTCGGCGGCCAGACCGCCGAACAGAAATCGGGCCAGTTGCGGCGCGTGCTGCCCGATTGGCAACTGGGCCCATTTCCGGTGTATGCCGTCACGGAAACACGATTGCTGCCCGCCAAGACCCGGATTTTCATCGAGTTCCTGATGGAACGCCTGGGTGGCGACGGGCAGGCGAAGGATACCGCGCCCTTCATGAAATGAAGGCGGCTCGGAAACAGACTGAAAAATTTGTTGAGACTGGGCCACGCCGCGCGCGGGGCCACACCGCGCGCGGCCGGCGCCCGTCGCGCCTAGAAGCGTTCGTCGTCGCGCAGGTAGCGCCACTGCCCCAGCGGCAGGTCGCCCAGCGAGACACGGCCGATGCGCACGCGCTTGAGCCCCACCACTTTCAGCCCCACCAGTTCGCACATGCGGCGGATCTGGCGCTTCTTGCCTTCGCGCAGCACGAAGCGCAGCTGGTCGTGGTTCTGCCAGCGCACTTGCGCGGGCTTGAGCGCGCGGCCGTCCAGCGACAGGCCATGGTTGAGCAGCGCCAGGCCGTTGTCGGACAGGTCGCCCTGCACACGCACCAGGTATTCCTTGTCGACGCTGGAATCCTCGCCGATCAGGTGCTTGGCGATGCGGCCGTCCTGCGTCAGCACCAGCAGGCCCTGCGAATCGATGTCCAGCCGCCCGGCCACGGCCAGGCCGTCCAGGTGGCCGCGTTCGAAGCGCTGCGGGCTGCGGCAGCCTTCGAAGCGCGAGCGCGCATCGATCAGGGCGACGGCGGGCGTATAGCCCTTTTCGGCCTGGCCCGAGACATAGCCCACCGGCTTGTTGATGAGGATGGTGACGCGCGAGGTCTGGCGCGCCTGCGCCGCGCGCTCCAGCGTGATGACCTGGTCGGGAAAGGCCTTGGCGCCCAGTTCGGACACCACCACGCCGTCGACCCGCACCCAGCCGCGTTCGATATAGCTGTCGGCCTCGCGGCGCGAACAGAGTCCACGCTCGGACATGAGCTTGGAGATTCGTACTTTTTCCATGGGCGGTATTGTATGCGGAGCCCGGCGCGCGGCCGGCGCCGCAGCGTGCCCGGCGCCCCTGCGGCAATCGGCCACAGGGCATAGGCGCAAATCCGCCCGCGGCCCTTGGCATAATACGCAGCCATGATGAACCTAGCCGTAGCACATCACCCTCCCCTGGCAACGGGCTGGCTGGCCAGCGCCCCGCCCGTGCTGACCCTGGCCCAGCGCCATTGGCTGTTCCGTCCCGGCGCCCTGACCGCCGGCCTGCGCCAGGTGGGCCAGGTGCGCCTGCGCGTGCTGGCCGAATACGCCGACGGCGCCCCCGCCGACGAAGCGCGCGCCATGCGCATCGCCCCCGGCGCGCCCGTGTGGGTGCGCGAGGTGCTGATGTCGGTCAATGGCGTGGACAGCGTGCCGGCGCGCAGCCTGACGCCGCTGCGCGCCTCGCACGGCGCCTGGCAAGGCATGCGCCGCCTGTTGACGCGGCCGCTGGCAGACATGCTGTATCACGACAGCACCGTCATCCGCTCGCCCTTTGCCTGCCGCCGCCTGGCCTCGCCCGTGCCGTTCCACGCCACCGCCGCCACCGCCCTGGCGCAAGGCGGACGGCCGCAGGATGCGGACCGCGTCTGGGCCCGGCGGTCGGTCTTCTGGCGCCAGGGGCAGCCGCTGCTGGTGGCCGAGTGCTTCCTGCCCGGCTTCTGGGAACAGGTGGCGGGCCGTCCGGCGCCGCCCCTGGTGCCGCACCAGCGCACCCCGCGCTGATTCCTGCCGCACCCGCTCAGGCCTGCGCGGGACGCGGCCGGGTATCCACGGCCAGGCACAGCAGCGCCGTCAGCAGCGCCAGGCCCACGTGGCCGAGGTACAGCGGATCGAAGTCCGCATGGCTCAGGGTGCCCTTGCCCAACAACAGCACCGTCAGCGCCACGCCCAGCACGGCGCCGATCTGCCGCGTGGCCTGGTTGACGGCGCTGCCCACCGCGTAGTGCTGCGGCGGCAGGCGGTTGACCGCGGCGCCGGCCAGCGACGGCAGCACCATGCCCACGCCCAGGCCGCTCAGCATCAGTCCTGGCAGCCACGCGGTCAGGTAGGCAGGCTCGGCGCCCGGCACCAGCAGGAACCACAGCCCGCTGGCCGCGTACACCAGCGCCCCGCCCACCAGGAACGGTCGATGGCCCAGGCGCGCAGCCAGCTTGCCCGTGATGATGGCGGTGGGCATCACCAGCAGCGGGCCCGGCGTGACCGCCAGGCCGGCGCGCGGCAGACTGTAGTGCCAGACGCCCGTCATGTAGAAGAAGAAGGCAAAGAACATCATCGCGAACGCAATGCCGAAGCTGAGCGTGGCCAGGTTCACGTAGCGATAGGTGCGATGCTTGAACAGCGCCAGGTCCACCAGCGGATGCGGCGTGGTGCGGGCCCAGCCCACGAAGGCCGCCAGCGCCACCAGCCCCACGGCGGCCACCAGCCACAGTTCGCCGCGCGTCCACGTGGGCGACTCGGACTGCACGATCGACAGCGCCACGGCGCCCACGCCCACCACCAGCAGCGCCATGCCCACGCCGTCGACGCGGCGACGCGCTTCGGGCCGCACCGATTCCACCAGCCGGCTGGCGCCAAACCACAGCGACAGCGCACCCAACGGCAGGTTGATGTAGAACGCCCAGGGCCAGCCCGCAGCGTCCACCACGAAGGCGCCCAGGCTGGGGCCCACGGCGGCAGCCAAGGCGGCCACGGCGCCCCACAGGCTCACCGCCACCGAACGCTGCGACGCCGGAAAGGCAGCCAGCACGATGGACAGGGACGCCGGCGTCAGCAACGCTGCGCCGACTGCCTGCGCCGCACGCGCGGCGATCAGCCAGCCGACGCTGCCGGCCAGGCCACAGGCCGCCGAGGCGGCCAGGAACAGCAGCACGCCGACCATGAACATGCGCTTGCGACCATGCGTATCGGCCAGGCCGCCCGACGGGATCAGCATGGCGGCGTAGATCACGGTGTAGGCATTGAGCACCCACGACATGTCGGCAGCGGACGCGTCGGGAAAGCCCGCGCGCATGGCGCTGAACGCGGCGTAGAGCATGGTCGCGTCCAGCGAGACGAGGAAGACGGCGACGCTGGCGATCCAGAAGATGGGCCAGGGCGAAGCGGCCGCGTGCGACGCGGCGGCGGGGGGGGCCGCCGTGGAAGTTGCGGGGGTGGACATGATGGTCGGGCTCGAAAGGCGATGGGAAGGAATCAGGCGACGGGAGGCTGTCGAAGGCAGGCAAGCGGCCGGCTGGCCGCGCCCATCACGCTTGCAGGTAGGACGCCGGTTCGGCGGACAGGCCCTGCTTGACCTGGCGGGTCAGCGGGTCGGCCAGCACTTCTTTCGCCCCGGGATCGCGGGCGCCGGCATAGACCTTGCGGGCGCCGCGCGCCAGGGCCTCGCGGGCAAAGGCCAGGCCGATGCCGCGGTTGGCGCCGGTGATCAGTACGGTGGCATTCTTCAGTTGCATGATGGGTTCCTTCGGGTTCCGGTTCACAGCGGTGGCCCTTGCATGGCGGGGCCGGTTATATAAATATGATGATCATCATATTCAAGAGATTAAAAAAAGCCGCGGACGGCGGCCGGGGCATCAATGGGAAGCGTACCCACCTTCGGTGTCGTATTGATCCAGGATGGACTTGCGCGCGGCGGCCAGCATGGCCCTGCCCTCTGCGTTGTCGCCCAGGGCGCGGGCCAGTTGCAGAGCGCCCACCAGGTTGGCGGTGACCGCCCTGGCCACGTGCTCGCCGGCATCGGCCGGCAGCGTCTGCTGCAAGGCCCTGACCAGCCCCTGCACCCGGCTGGCGGAGACCTCGCGCACCTGCGGCGACTGGCGTGGTATTTCCGAGGCCAGGGCCGCTATCGGACACCCGATTTCGCAGTGGGTCAGCATTTTCTCGGACAGGTAGCTTTCGACCATGGCGCGCAGCGGACTGGCGCCTTCGGCCTGGCGCCGCGCGATGCCCTGCGCCATGCGGCTGGCGCCGTCGCGGCCGGCGTGGTCCATCGCGGCGGCCAGCATGGCATCGCGCGACGGAAAATGGGCGTAGAAGCCGCCGTGGGTCAGCCCGGCTTCTTTCATGACGTCGGCCACGCCCACGCCGGCATACCCTTCACGCCGGATCGCACGCGCGGCCGCTTCCACGATGCGCTCGTGGGAAAGCGCTTTGCGAGAGACGGAAGGGCCAGCCATGATCGGGATTCCTAAAATATGATGATCGTAATATAAATCCGCTTTGGGAACTTTGCACGTTCTTTTTGTTGCGGCGCAGTATTTTCGCGTCAGGCGCAGACCGCCCCCGGGCGTGGGGCCCGTCAGCGCCAGGCTTCGGGTTCGATGCTGACTTCGCCCTTCTCGGCCGAGAAATACACCACGCCGTCGGAAATGTTGGCGTTCAGCTGCATGGTGCGTTCGGCCAGCCTGGCCAGCGCGCGGGTCTGGTCCGAGGGCAGGTTGACCACCTTGAGATTGCGGGTGCGCTCAAGCTTGTTGCGCACCCCGTCCCACCAGATCTTGCTGGCCGAGCCGCCGTAGCAATACACGATGACTTCATCGGCGCGGCCACAGGCGCGCAGGATGCGGCGTTCTTCGGGCTGGCCCACTTCGATCCACAGCTTGACCGCGCCGGTCAGGTCCTTGACCCACAGGTCGGGCTCGTCGGTGTCGCTCAGGCCCTTGGTGAAGGCCAGTTCTTCCTGCGCGTGCAGCGCGTACGCGACCAGGCGCACCATCATGCGCTCGTCGGTTTCGGAGGGGTGGCGGGCGACGGTCAGCGAGTGGCTGCCATAGTAGTGCCGATCGGTGTCGGCGACGTTGAGCTCGGCCTTGTAGATGGTGGCGCGCAGGGCCATGGCGAAAAATCCGTTGAGAAAGCAAATTGCTGAAGGCCGCCATGATACCGCCTGGGCGCGCGGCGCTACACTGGCGGCCTCGGCCGGCTTGCGTCCGGCATGCCCCGTAGCCGGCTCGCCGCCGGCGTCCCTTGACGGCAGACCGCCATGACCGCCACCGCCGCCCTGCTCGCCTTCACCCTGGCCGCCGCCATCCTGACCATCACGCCCGGACTGGACACCGCCCTGGTGCTGCGCACCGCCGCGGTCGAAGGCGGACGCCGCGCCTTCATGGCGGGCCTGGGCATCTGCGCGGGCTGCCTGCTGTGGGGCGCCATCGCGGCCCTGGGCCTGGGTTCGCTGCTGGCGGTATCGACGCTGGCCTACGATGTGCTGCGCCTGTGCGCGGCCGTGTACCTGTTCTATCTGGGCGCCAGGCTGCTGTGGCGCACCCTGCCCGGCCGCCCCGCGGCAACGGGCGCCGGCGATGCGCCGGCAGCGGTCGCGCCCACCCGCGCCAGCGCCGCCGGCTGGTTTGCGCGCGGCTGCCTGACCAACGCGCTCAATCCCAAAGTGGGCGTGTTCTACGTTACCTTCCTGCCGCAGTTCATTCCGGCGGGCGCGGACGTGCTGCGCTTCAGCCTGCTGCTGGCCGGCATCCATGCCCTGCTGGGCGTGGTGTGGTTCGCGCTGCTGGTGGCGGCGACCCGGCCGCTGGCGCGCTGGCTGTCGCGCCCCGCGGTGATGCGCGGGCTGGATCGCATGACCGGCGCGGTGTTCATCGCCTTCGGCATCCGGCTGGCGCTGGAAAAGCGCTGAAACCGGGCGGCGGGCAGCCGCCGCCCGGTTCCATGCCACACGACGCCTACTGCACCGGCAGCTTGGCGGCCCGCACCACGGCGGCCCATTTCACCGTTTCCCTTTCAGCGTAGTCCGCCAGCGCCTGCGGCGCGCCGCCCACGATTTCATCGTTGCCCAGCGCCACCAACCGGTCGCGCACGGCCGGATCGGCCAGCACCTCGTTCAAGCAGCGGTTCAGGCGGTCGACGATGGCGGCCGGCGTGCCCGGCGGCGCCACGATGCCGCCCCAGGCCACGCCTTCGAAGCCCGGCAGCACGCCTTCGGCGACGGTAGGCAGATCGGGAAACTGCGGCGAGCGCGCAAGCCCCGTCGAGGCCAGCGCCCGCAGCTTGCCCGAGCGGATGTAGGGCGTGATGCTGATGGTGTTGTCGAAGATGGCATCCACCTGCCCGCCGATCACATCGGTGGTGGCGGCGGGGCTGCCACGGTACGGCACGTGGATCATCCGCAGCTTGGACGCCTGCGCCAGCATTTCACCGGTCAGGTGGCCCGACGTGCCCTGGCCGGGCGAAGCGAAGGTGACCTTGTCGGGATGCTGGCGCACGTATTCGACGAACTCGGGCAAGGTCTTGACCGGCACGTCCGGATTCACCGCCAGCACGTTGGCGACCTTGAGCACGAAGATCACGGGCGTGAGCTTCTGCGGATCGTAGGGCAGCTGGCTGAAGGTGCTGCGGTTGATCGCCAGCGTGACGTTGTTGGCGTAGCCCAGCGTGTAGCCGTCGGGCGCGGCGCGATACACGTCCAGCATGCCGGCGATGCCGGACGAGCCCGGCTTGTTCTCGACCACCAGCGTCTGGCCCAGCCGCTTGCCAGCCTCTTGCGCCACCAGGCGCATCACCGTGTCCGGCGAGCCGCCCGCCGCCGACGGCACCACCAGCCGGATCGGCCGAGACGGATATTCCTGCGCGTGGCTGGCCTGCGCCAGCAGGCACGCCGCGCCTGCGGACAGCAGCACGACGCCACGTTTCAAGACTCGGTGCAACATGGTTTTCCCCTGGATCTTCATTGGCCGGGAGACGGCCCGGCTCAGGCAGTCATCGTAGGCGCTTATGAAACATATGATCCATTAATGATTACCCCGATATAAATGTTTCACAATCGGACCAAAAGAAGCGCGGCCGGACAAGGTCCGGCCGCGCTTCTCTGGCCCCGGCCGACTGCCGCCGTGACGGCCGGCAGCGCCTGGCGGCCTCTACCGCATCAATAGACGCCGATGGCGTGCCGCGCGACGAAATGCCCGTCGCCTACCTGCACCAGCGGCTCGACCAGAGGATCGTCGCCCAGCTTGCGCATCGGGCTGGGAATCTCGTCGACCAGCAGCGAACGCTCGCGGTGGCGCCGCTGCGGATCGGCAATGGGTACCGCCGCCATCAGTTTCCTGGTGTAGGGGTGCTGCGGGTTCTCGAAAATGGCGCGGCGCGGGCCGATTTCGACGATCTGCCCCAGATACATCACCGCCACGCGGTGGCTGACGCGTTCGACCACGGCCATGTCGTGCGAGATGAACAGAAACGACACGCCCAGTTCGCGTTGCAGGTCCAGCAGCAGGTTGACGATCTGCGCCTGGATCGACACGTCCAGCGCCGACACGGATTCGTCGGCGATCACGACCTTGGGATTCAGCGCCAGGGCCCGAGCGATGCAGATGCGCTGGCGCTGGCCGCCCGAGAATTCGTGCGGATAGCGGTCGATCATTTCGGGCACCAGGCCGCACTTGTCCATCAGCCAGCGCACGCGTTCCTGGGCCTCGCGGCCGCGCGCCACGTTGTGGATGAGCAGCGGTTCCATGATGGAATAGCCCACCGTCATGCGCGGATCGAGCGAGGCGAACGGGTCCTGGAAGATGAACTGGATGTGCCGGCGCAGCGTCTGCATGGCGCTGCCGCGCAGTGCGCCGATGTTCTGGCCGTCGAATTCGATCGAACCGCCCTGGCTCTTGACCAGTTGCAGCAGCGACCGGCCCGTGGTGGTCTTGCCGCAGCCGGATTCGCCCACCAGCGACAAGGTTTCGCCGGGGTACAGATCGAAGCTGACCTTCTCGACGGCATGCACGCGTTTCTGCACCCGGCCCAGGATGCCGCCGGTGATGTCGAAATGGGTGGTCAGATCGCGCACCTTCAGCACCGGGCCGTTTTCGCGGCGCACGGTGGACGGAGCCGCCACGGGGGCCTGGTCCGGCAGGGGCTTGTGGGCCGCTTCCTCGACCTTCAGCAAGGGGAACGGCGCGGGTTCGTCGGTGCCGTGCATGGCGCCCAGGCGCGGCACGGCCGACAGCAAGGCGCGGGTGTAGGCATGCTGCGGCCGCGCGAAGACTTCGTCGGAACCGCCCTCTTCGACCTTGTCGCCGCGGTACATGACCAGCACGCGGTCGGCCACTTCGGCCACCACGCCCATGTCGTGCGTGATGAAGATGACGCCCATGTCCATTTCTTCCTGCAGCTGGCGGATCAGCTGCAGGATCTGGGCCTGGATGGTGACGTCCAGGGCCGTGGTGGGTTCGTCGGCGATCAGCAGTTGCGGCTTGCACGACAGCGCCATGGCGATCATGACGCGCTGGCGCATGCCGCCGGACAGCTGGTGCGGATAGCGGTCGAGAATGGCGCGGGCCTCGGGGATGCGCACGCGCTCAAGCATGCGCAGCGTTTCGGCGCGCGCGGCCGCGGCGTCCAGCCCCTGGTGCAGCTGCAGGGCTTCGGCAATCTGGTTGCCGGCCGTGAAGCTGGGGTTGAGCGAGGTCATGGGCTCCTGGAAGATCATGGCCACGTCGGCGCCGCGCACGCGTTGCAGCGTGGTGTCGGGCGCATTGACCAGATCCAGCACCTCGCCATTGCGACGGCGCAGCAGCATGCCGCCGTTGACGATCTTGCCGCCGCCGTATTCCACCAGGCGCATCAGCGCCAGCGAGGTGACGGACTTGCCCGAGCCGGACTCGCCCACGATCGCCAGCGTTTCGCCGCGATCGACGTGGAACGACACATTGCGCACCGCTTCCACGGTGCGTTCGGGGGTCTTGAAACGTACGGTCAGGTCATTGACCTGGACGACGCGTTTGGGATCCATTGTTGCCATGGTGATCATTTTTCCTGACGGGGATCCAGCGCGTCGCGCAGCCCGTCGCCCAGCAGATTGAAGCCCAGCACCACCAGGAAAATGGCCGATCCGGGGAAGATCGACATCCAGGGCGCCTGGGTCATGAAGTTCTTGGCGGTGTTCAGCATCGAGCCCCACGACGGGTTCGGCGGCTGCAGCCCCAGGCCCAGGAACGACAGGCTGGCCTCGGCGATGATGGCCGTGGCGATGGTGATGGTGGCCTGCACGATCAGCGGCGGCATGACGTTGGGAAACACGTGCCGGGCGATGATGCGCAGGTCGGAGGCGCCCAGCGCGCGGGCGCTCTGCACGTAGTCTTCGTTCTTGACGGCCAGCACCTGGCCGCGCGTCAGCCGCACGAACTTGGGCGCGGCCGACACGCCGATGGCGATCATGGCGTTGATCAGGCTGGGCCCCAGGAAGGCCGCCAGCGCAATGGCCAGGATCAGGAACGGAATCGCCAGCAGGGCCTCGGTGGCGCGGGAAATGACGCTGTCGGTCCAGCCGCCGAAATAGCCGGCGGCCAGGCCGAACGGCACGCCGACCGCCAGCGCGATCAGCACCGACACCAGGCCGGCCATGAGCGAGGCGCGCGCACCAAAGACCATGCGGCTGAAGATATCGCGGCCCAGTTCATCGGTGCCCAGCCAGTACGAGGCCGACGGCGCCTTGCGGATGGTGGTGAAGCTGGTCTGGAACGGATCGTGGTTGGCGATCAGCGGCGCCAGGAGGGCCAGCAGCACGAAGAACAGCACGATGGCCAGGCCCAGCATGGCCACGTGGTTGCGTTTGAACTTGCCCCAGGCGCGGTTGCGGCTGCGGGGCGGCGTGACGGCTGCGGCCGTTGCAGGAAGTGCGCTCATGCGTGCCTCAGACGGGGATTGACCAGGATGTACAGGATGTCGGCCAGCAGGTTCATCAGGATGAAGCCCACCGCGACGCAGAGCACCACGCCCTGCACCACCGCGTAGTCGCGCGTGAACACCGCGTCGACCACCAGCTTGCCGAACCCCGGGATGGTGAAGACCTGCTCGGTCAGCACGGCGCCCGCCAGCAATTCACCGAACAGCAGCGTCACCAGGGTGACGATGGGCATCAACGCATTGCGCAGCGCGTGGCGCAGCACCACCCGGCGCGGCGACACGCCCTTGGCGCGCGCCGTGCGCACGTAGTCGGCCGACAGCGCTTCGAGCATGGCCGAGCGGGTGTGGCGCATCAGGTAGGCGGCGATGGCCGTGGACAGCACCAGCGCCGGCATCAGCATGGTCTTGATCGACAGCCAGAAGTCTTCGGCCGGCGACACATAGCCCGACGCCGGCAACAGCTTCCATTGCACCGACACCACCATGATGAGAATGATGCCGAGCCAGAAATTGGGAATGGACATGCCGGACAGCGCCGCGATGTTGGCGCCCATTTCGATGGGCTTGCCCTTGCGCACCGCGGCCAGGATGCCCATGGGAATGCCCACCAGCAGCGCGAAGAACATCGCCATGGCCGCCAGTTGCAGCGTCACGGGCAGCTTCTGGGCGATCAGCGTGGTGACCGGCACGTCGGTGCGCAGCGACTTGCCCAGGTCGCCCTGCACCACCTGGGTGGCCCAGGCCACGTACTGCATCGGCAAGGGGTCGTTCAGGCGGTATTTTTCGCGCAGGTAATCCAGCACGGCCGGGTCGCGCTCTTCGCCGGCCATGGTCAGCACCGCGTCGCCGGGCAGGATTTTCTGCAGCATGAAGACGATCATCGACACCAGTATCAGGGTCGGTATCGCGACGATCACGCGGCGCAAGATGAGTTTAAGCATGTGGGAAAACCGTAGAACAAAAGCGGTGGACGGAGCCGGGCCGGTCAGGCTTGGCGCACGGCCACCGCGGGAAACAAGCGGCCGCGCGAAACGCGCGGCCGGCGGGCGCGGCGGCAAGCCGCCGCATCCCGTTTACTTCTGTGCGAACGTCACGCCCTTCAGGCGGATCATGCCGTCCGGATACGGCACGAAGCCCTTGACCTTCTTGCCCAGCGCGAACGGCCACGGCTGGTAGTAGTTGTACACCCCGGGCAGTTCGTCCTGGATGATCGCCTGGGCCTGGTCGTAGATGGCGCGGCGCTTGGCTTCATCCGGCACCGTGCGGGCCTCGTTGAGCAGCTTGTCGACTTCCGGGTTGCAATAATGGCCGTCGTTCAGGGCGCCCTTGCAGGTCACGAACGAATGGATGTTGCCGTCCGGGTCGACCCGGCCCGACCAGCCCAGCATCACGACCTGGAAGTTGCCACCGGCCGATTCCTTTTGCAGGGCCGCGTATTCGGTGGGCCGCAGCGACAGGTCGAAGCCGGCTTCCGATGCCATCGCCTGCACCATTTCGGCCACGGACGAGGTGGTGGTGTTGTTGCCGAACATGACCTCGGCCTTGACGCGGTCAAAGCCGGCCTGCTTGAGCAGCGCGCGCGCCTTGGCGACGTCGCGCTTGGTCACGGGGAACTTGTCGCTGTGGTAGGGGCTGGCGGGCGGGAACGGCTGCTGCGCCGGCTCGAAGATGCCGCCGCCTGCCACCTCGTTGATGGCGTTGCGGTCGATGGACAGCTGGAACGCCTGGCGCACCAGCTTGTTCTTGAACGGGTTGTCTTCGGCGCGCTTGCCGTTGCCCACGTTGAACATGAACTGCTGGAAGCCCAGGCCCGCCACCGGCGCGAAGGTCAGGCTGGCGTCGGTCTTGACCTGCGGCGCGTCGGACGGGTTCAGGCGTTCGAGCATGTCCAGGTCGCCGGCGCGCAGATTCGACAGGCGCACGGTGGTGTCCGGGATGGGCAGGAAGGTGATGCGCTTGAAGGCGTAGTCCTTGGCGTCGTAGTACTGGTCGAATTTTTCGAGCACGACGCGGTCGTTCTGGATGCGTTCGACGAACTTGTACGGACCCGAGCAGATCGGCTTGCGGCCCACCGACGCGACATCGGGATCGGCGAAGGTCTTGGGCGACAGCATCATGCCGGCGCGGTCGGACAGCTGCGCCAGCAGCGTGGCGTCGGGCTGCTTGAGCGTGAGCACCAGCGTGGAGGCGTCGGGCGCCTCGACCTTCTCGACCGAGGCCAGTTCGCCCTTGCGCAGGCTGTCGGGCAGCGTCATGGCACGGTCCAGGTTGGCCTTGGCGGCCGCGGCGTCGAACTTGCTGCCGTCGTGGAACAGCGCGTCTTCGCGCAGCTTGAAGGTCAGCACCTTGTTGTCGGGGCTGAACGACCACGAGGTGGCCAGCTGCGGCACGAAGTGCAGCTTGGGATCGATGTCCACCAGCTTGTCGCACAGCGAGGTGAAGACGATGCGGCCGACGTAGGTGCGGGCGCGGTGCGGGTCCAGGACGTCGGGATCTTCCTGCAGGCCGATCCGGATGTTCTGGGCGCAGGCGGCGCCGGCGGCCAGCGCCAGCACGCTGGCGCCGAAAGTCATGGTCAAGCGTTTCATTGTGGTTTTTCCCCTTGTGGCTGCACTGCCGTGCATCAGAAGCCGACGGCCTGGCCGTCGCGGCGGCTGTCGCTGGCGGCAACGTAGCCCAGCTCGTTGTCGCTTTCGGACATGCGCCAGATGAATTGGCCGGCGCCGAAGTCCATGTAAGGATCGTCGACCGACTTCAAAGCATGCCCCAGGTCTTTCAGGCCCGCAATAGTGGAAGCCTTCATGTTGGTCTCGATATCCAGCGTGAAATCGCGGTTGACCTTCCAGCGCGGCGCGCAGCAGGCGGCCTGCGGGTTCTGGTGGTAGTCGATCATGCGCACGACGGTCTGCAGGTGGCCCTGGGGCTGCATGTCGCCGCCCATGACGCCAAAGCTCATGACCGGCTTGCCGCCGCGGGTCAAAAAGCCCGGGATGATGGTGTGGAACGGGCGCTTGCCGCCTTCGACCACGTTGGCCGACTGGGGATTCATCGAGAAGCCCACGCCGCGGTTCTGCATGCTGATGCCGGTGCCCGGCACCACCACGCCCGAGCCGAAGCCCATGTAGTTGGACTGGATGAACGAGATCATCATGCCGTTTTCGTCGGCGGCGGTCAGGTAGACGGTGCCGCCGGCGTGCGGGCGGCCGGCTTCGAAGTGGGTGGCGCCGTCCAGGCGGATCAGCTTGGCGCGGCTGTCCAGGTAGTCGTCGGACAGCATCTGCTCGGGCGTGACTTCCATCGAGCGCGGGTCGGCCACGTACTTGTACAGGTCGGCAAAAGCCAGCTTCATGGCTTCGATCTGCACGTGCTGCGACTGCACCGAGTCAACCGGCAGGCTGGCCATGTCGAAGCGTTCGACGATGCCCAGCGCGATCAGCGCGGCGATGCCCTGCCCGTTCGGCGGGATTTCATGCAGCTCGTAGCCGCGGTACGACTTGGAAATCGGCTTGACCCATTCCGGGCGGTAGCCGCGCAGGTCTTCCAGCGTCATGGCGCCGCCGCATTCCTTGGCGAACGCGGCGATGCGTTCGGCCAGTTCGCCTTCATAGAAGTCGCGGCCATGCGAGGCGGCAATGCGGCGCAGCGTGTTGGCGGCATCCGGGAAGCGGAAGTGTTCGCCGACCTTGGGCGCGCGGCCTTCCGGCATGAACGCCTGGGCGTAGCCCGGCTGGCTGCTCAGTTCGTTGGCGGCAGCGGCCCATTTGTGCGCCACCACCGGCGGCACGGCATAGCCGCGCTCGGCGATTTCGATGGCGGGCTCGAACAGTTGTTCGAACGGCAGCTTGCCCAGCTTTTCGTGCAGCGCGGACCAGCCGGCGACCACGCCGGGCACCGTCACCGCGTCCCAGCCGCGCTTGGGCTGGATGGCCAGGCCGTCCGGGCCCGTGCCGTACTTGCGCTTGAAGTATTCGACGTTCCAGGCGGCCGGGGCCACGCCGGACGAATTCAGGCCATGCAGTTCCTTGCCGTCCCAGACGATGGCGAAGCAGTCGCCGCCCAGGCCGCACGATACCGGTTCGACCAGCACGATGGTGGCGGCCGCGGCGATGGCGGCGTCCACGGCGTTGCCGCCCTTGAGCAGCATGCGCAGGCCGGCCTGGGCCGCCAGCGGATGCGACGTGGACACCACGTTGCGGGCGAACAGCGGGATGCGGACGGAGGGGTAAGGGTTGACCCAGTCGAAGGATTTCATGGCGCTAGTCTCAGATAGGTAAGCTCGCGAAGGTACTCTCGTGGTCTAATTAAATCAATTTGATTTTTTGTTCCGTCATAAAAGATTTTTTTGTGAATCAAGCCCGGGCTTTTCGGCACGGATTGCCCCCGGATTCAACCCCGGAATCACCCCTATGAGCACCATCCGATTCCTGCGCACCTTCCTGGCGGTGGCCCACCATGGCTCGTTTTCCGAGGCCGCCGAGCAAGTGGCCCTGACGCAGGCCGCCGTCAGCTTCCAGATGCGCTCGCTGGAGGCCGAACTGGGGCGTGAATTGTTCGATCGCAGCGGGCGTCTTGCCATTCTTAACGCAGCCGGGCGGGAATTGCTACCGGAAATCAAGCACTTGCTCGATTTATACGACCGCATGCGGCTGCCGCGTACGGTGCCGGGCGAACTGGCCGGGTCGGTATCGGTAGGCAGCATCGTGTCCTGCATGGGCACGCTGTCCAAGGTGGTGTCGGGCATGAAAAAGGCCCATCCCAAGCTGGACGTGCGGATTCTGTCGGGCAAGGCCAGCGAACTGGCCGGCAAGGTCGAAGACGGCGAGCTGGACGCGGCATTCCTGGTGGAAGCCGGCCGCAAGATGGCCAGCACGCGCTGGGTGCCGCTCTACGAAGAACCGCTGGTGGTGATCGCCCCGCCGTCGGCCGCCGGGCGCGATGCGCGCCAGGTGCTGGCGGGCAACCCGTTCTTGCGGTTCGACCGCACCCAGCGCACCGGGCTGCAGATCGACCGGCTGCTGCGGCGCCTGGCGGTGCCGCTGAACGAGTTCCTGGAACTGAACGCGATCGAGACCCTGGTCGAGCTGGTGCGCCAGGAAGTCGGCGTGACGCTCTTGCCGCTGATCAACGGCTCGAACTGGCATGCCAGCCCGGAACTGCGCATCCTGCCCCTGCCTGACGACCTGGGCCCGATGTCGCGGGCCATCGGCATGCTGGAACGGCGCGAACATGCGCGCCAGGGCATCACGGCGGCCATCTGCGAGGCCTGCGCCACGGCCTTCCGGGCGCGCGAGCCCCAAGGGGCGGCCCCAGCCTGACGGCAACGCCAGGCCGGGGCAGGTTTTACAGCCCCATCGCCGGATCGGTGACCGACGGCTTGCCCGTTTCCACCCGGCCGGCAAAGCGACGCAGGTAGGCGGGGTCTTCGTTCAGGCGCGCCGTGAAGTCGTACCAGGCGCCGCTGGCCTTCAGGGCCCACGACTGTTCCACCTGGCTACCCGCCGGCACCGTCAACGTCCACTTCTCATTATTGGTGTAGTAGGCGTTGGGCGTGATGACGAAGGTGACCGGCTTCTTGCCGCTGTTGATGAAGCTGGTGTAGACGTCGCCATTGGCCACGTCGTAGCAGACGCGGATCTCGGCATCGAGCTGCTCGCTGCGAGCCAGCGCCAGGTCCCCCGCGAAGTGACGCAGATAGCCGTTCGGGCCCATCACCCACAGGTCGTACTTGCCGCCGTCGGCGGCCACGTCCCAGCTGCCTTGGAGCTGCTTGTTCGGTTCGACCGTGTAGCGGCGCGGCAGGCGGTCCAGGTGCAGGCGGTCGTAGACGTGGAACACGCCGGTGGCCGTGCCGGTATTGGCGAACACCAGCCACATGGCGCTGGTGCCCGGCTGGGCGCGGCCGCTGGTGTGCAGTTCATAGGGCAAGGCGCGCGAAAACCGCACGCCGGTTTCCTGCTTAGGCTTGGCCTGGGTGGTCGTATCGGGCAGCGGCACGGCCGGCAGGGCCTGCTGGTCGGCACGCGTCTGGTCGGCACCGGCCCGCGTGAGCAGGGTCAGGTCGGGCAGCTGTTCATTGTTGGGCGTGGCGAAATTGAAGGCCGAGGTCAGGTCGCCCAGCACCGCGCGGCGCCACGGGCTGATGTTCTTTTCGGGCACGCCGAACCGCGCTTCCAGGAAACGCAGCACCGACGTGTGGTCGAACGCCTGGGAATTGACCCAGCCGCCACGGCTCCAGGGCGACACGATGTACATCGGCACGCGCGGGCCGGGGCCGTAGACGCGGTTGTCGGCGGCGTCCAGCACCGCACCGGCCGGGGTGTACGACGGCCGCGTATGGCGTTCCATGTCGGTATTGACGGTGGAGTCGCCGGCCATCGAGCCGTCCGGATTGAGCGAAGGCGCGGCGGGCGACGGCACGTGATCGAAGTAGCCGTCGTTTTCGTCGAAGTTCACCAGCAGCACCGTCTTGCTCCAGACGTCCGGGTTGGCGGTCAAGGCGTTCAGCGTTTCCTGGATGTACCAGGCGCCCTGCACCGGGCTCGACGGGCCGGGGTGTTCGGAATACGTGGCGGGAGCCACGATCCACGAGATCTGCGGCAGGCTGCCGTTGGTCACGTCGTCACGCAACGCCTGCAGGAAGCCGCCGTCCGGCATGGTGTTGGCCGTGCCTTTGTAGAGCGGGTTGGTGGCATCCATGGCCGGCGTCCAGGCGGGGTACGGCGAGCCGTCGGTGCCATTGCCGGCCAACTCGTTGGCCTTGCGGTACTGGCGGAAACCGGCCAGCGGGTTGTCGCCGAAGTTCTCGGGCAGGTTCTGGTACACCTTCCAGGTCACGCCGGCTTCCTGCAGGCGCTCCGGGTAGGTCTTCCAGGTCCAGCCGATGGTCGAGGCGCCCAGGTCGTCCCACTGGTTGCGGGTGGACGGGCCGTTGCCCAGCGCCAGCGGATCGTTGGTGCCGGTCCAGTGGAACAGGCGGTTGGTGTTGGTGCCCCCATGCGAAGAGCAGTGGTAGGCATCGCACAGCGTGAAGGCCTCGGCCAGCGCGAACTGGAACGGCAGTTCCTGCCGGGTGTAGTAGCCCATCGACTGGTTCTGCTTGTAGCGCGGCCATTGATACAGGCGGCCGCCATCCCAGGCGTTCTGGGCATCCACGTAATCGTGCGGCGTGCCGGACACGCGCTGGGCGTTGCCCTTGGTGCTGTCCAGGTGATACGGCAGCACCACGCGGGTGCCGTTGGTCTGTTCCCAGACCGAGCGGTTCTGCGGCAGCGGCACGGTGATGCGGTCGCCAAAGCCGCGCACGCCCTTGAACGTGCCGAAGTACATGTCGAACGAGCGGTTTTCCTGCATCAGGATGACCACGTGCTCGACGTCGTTGATGGTGCCGGTGCGGTTGTTGGCGGGAATCGCCAGCGCGCGGCGGATGGCCGGCGGGAACATCGACAAGGCGGTCAGGCCGGCGGTCGAGGCGGCGGCGTTGCGCAGGAAGCGGCGCTTGCCGGCGTGGATGGGGTCTTTTTCGGACGTCACAGGGGCTATTCCTTGAATTCTGATGGGGGCGCCGCTGTCAGGGCGCGCAACGCAATTGGGGCTTGACGGGCTGGGTGGGCGTCTCGGGCTGCTGGCCGCCCGGGGCGCCGCTGCCGCTGTCGCTGTCGTCGTCCTTGTCGCCGCCGCAGGCGGTCAAGGTGGCGGCGATCATCAGCACCGCGCCCAGGCGCAGGAACGCGCGCAAGATCGGGGAAGTAGTCATGGTGTGTCTATCCTTGGGACATCAGGGGAACAGTTCGGAAACGGACTTGCCGGACAGGGCCAGCGAGCGCACTTCGGCTTCGGTCAGCGCGCGCGACCAGAACGCCAGGTCGTCGAAATACATGGTGTAGGGGCCCTTGGTGCCGGCGCAGCACACGCCGTAGGTGCCCTTGCCGTCTTCGTTCAGGCCCAGGTGCGGGCCGAACACGCCGGCGATCCTGGTCAGGTCGACCGTGCCGGTCGGCGTCGAACGGCTGGTGAAACCCAGCTCCGGGTCATAGACGTAGGCCGTCATGGTCTTGGCGGTCTTGTTGATGGCCATGGCCACGTAGATCGGCTTGTTGGGCGTGAACTTCACGCCGTTGATGTCGACCCGCGCGCCGCCGGCCAGGTTGAAGCGCAGCTCGGGGCCGGCCCACTGGGCGATGGTGATGCCGGGATTGCCGCCGGAGTTGTAGTCCTTGTTGCCCAGGATGGAGCGGTCGTTGGCAGTGCCATCGGACTGATACCAGAAGCCGATGGTGAAGGCCGAGACGGTGTCGAGCAGGCCCGCCGGATAGTCCAGCTTGAACGCACCGAGCGGGTCGGCCGTGCGCTGGTTCTGGAACATCTTGCCGAACACGCCCTGGTTGGCGAAGGCCGGCGCCTGGACGCCGTCGTACGGCGTGATCGCCCCGCCGCCCGCGGCCTTGTCGGTCACGTCGCCTTCGAACGGGAACAGCATCGTCAGACCGGTACGCAGCGACGGCAACAGCGGCACCGGCGCCGTGTACACGACCGTGGCGCGCACGGCCGTGACGGCGCCACCCACCGAGATGGTGTAGTTCAGTTCGTGCACGCCTTCGGTGGTGAACGAGAAGGCGGTGTCGGCATAGTCGGTGGCCGTGCCCGGCAGGCGCGCCAGTTCCTTGCCATCGCGGGCAATCACGATGTCGCCGACCGGCACCCCGACGCGGGTCCAGCTGAGCGAAACGGTCTTGTTGTCCATGGACGTGCGGCTGGCGGCGCGGCGCAGGGCCACCGATTCGGTCAGGGCGGCGCCCGCCATGTCGTAATGGCCGGCGGCCGGCAAGGCGCCCAGGTGCGCCAGCACGGTGGGCGCGGCGTCGGCGGCGCTGGGCAAGGCGTACCAGGCGCTGTTCCAGACGCCGTCGAACGACGCGTCGTCGGCGCTGCCGCCCAGCAGCGGCTGCCGGTTCATCGCCAGCAGCGTGGTCTTGTTGGGCGAGAGCTGCAGGCCATCGCTGCCGCCGGTGCGGTCCAGGCCATGGCTGGAGGCCACCACCACCAGCCAGTTCTCTTCCGGATGGTCCGCGCGGCGGGCGGCCACCTGGGCCAGCAACGCGCCCAGGGCGGCGTCCGTCTGGCGCAGGGTGGCCTGGTAGGCGGGGCCGAAGCTGCCGGCCTGCGCCGCGGTCTCGGCGGCGCCGAACTGCGCCACCACCACGTCATAGCCTTCGGTGATGCGATCACGTGCCTGGCTGGCGACGCAATCGTCCACGCCGGCACAGTCGGTCAGGCTTTGCAGATAGCCGGCGGCGCGGTCGTTGCCGGCCAGGCTGGCCAGCAGCGTCGAATTGAAGGCCGCCGCCGTGCGCGCGGCGGGCTTGGCCGTCTTGACGCGCTGGAACAGCGTCGGCGTCTTGGGCGCCTGGCCGGCCGCGTTGCTGCGCACGCCATGCTGGTCGGCCCACTGGCCGGTCAGCAGCGTGGTCCAGCCCGGCACCAGCAGCGTGGGCTGTTGCGTGACGCCACCGGTCACGCCGCCGGTCCAGCTGCGCGTCACGGTCAATTGCGCCAGGCCGGGCAAGGACTTGTCCGCCACGCCCTGGCGGTAGGCGTCATACGTCAGGCCGTCCATGCCGATGAACAACACCTTGGCGGCCGAGCCCGCGCCGGGCTGCGTCGCGGGCGGCGGCGGCGGTGTCGCCGCATCGCCGTCGCTCTTGTCATCGCCGCCGCAGCCGGCCAGCGCGCCCAGGGCGGCCAGGGCCGCGCACCAGCGCTTCCACTTCATTACCTGCATGTTCTTTCCCTTTCGAAACCCGCTTTGTGGGTGGCCCACATAGTGGCTTCGCAAGGTGAACGACGCATGAAGCAAAGACAGGAATCGCTGATCGACGGATCAGGATTTTTTTCTGATGCGACACAGACCGAAACAATGCAAAGGGACCGGCGTGCCGGTCCCTGGGTCCTTTCCGACAAGCGGACGCGGCGTGTTGCGCGCCGCGTCCGCCCAGCTCGGCACAGCCTGGTCAGCTGCCGATCTTCACACCGGTCAGGTAGCCCACCGATGCGCCGAAGCCGTCCTTGTAGTTGGCCTTGACCAGCGGTTCCAGCGTGGGCCGCACCTTGGCGTGCACGCTGCCCCAGTCGGCGGCGTGCTGGAAGTTGCTGGTGATGTAGGTCCAGCCGTTGATCTCGTCCACCGCCTGCAGGCCAGTGGATTCGGCCGCCACCGGGCACGACAACAGGCGCGACAGCACCTTGGTGTCGACGTTGTAGGCCCACAGGAAGTTGTTGACGTGGCCGCCGCTGTCTTCGCCCACGAACAGCGTGCGCAGCTTTTCCGAGAACTTCAGGTTGTCGGGGTTGGAGATCTTGTCGGCGTTGTGGGTATTGCCCAGCTCGTCGACCGGCGAGATCGGCGCGCCGACCAGTTCGGCCACGGCGGCCATGTCCACCGGTACCCATTCGCTGTCGATGGCCTGGCCGTTGGTGTCGACCTGGCCGGCCTTCAGGTGCAACTGGTAGACGGCGCCGGCCGAGTTGGCCGTGACCTTCATGCCGGCCACCGTGCCGTCGACCATCGAGCTTTCGATGCGCGACATGGCGCTGTAGGCGATCTTGTCCTTGGCGTTGACGGTGGTGCCTTCCATCTTGGTAAAGCCCAGCGTGCCGCCGACCAGCGCGGCGTAGCGGTGGGTTTCCAGGAAGGCGGCAGCCTGGCGGCGGCCCGGCATCAGCTTGACCCAGTTGTCGGCGCCGCTGAAGCGGATCTTGGTGAAGGTGTTGTCGGCCGGGTCCGTCTTGCGCACGTCCATGATGTCGGCGGCGGTCAGCTGGTCGGCCAGTTCCTTGACTTCGGCGCTGGTGGCGTGGCCCAGGTTGATCCAGGTCAGCGTGCCGGCGCCCGGGCCGGTGCCCGAGGTCTGCGTCCACTTGGCCACGTACAGCGAGCCCGACGACAGGTCGGCCTTGCGGTCGGCCACGAACATGAACAGGCCGCCGTTGGTGGCGTCGTCGCCCATCAGCGCGGTGCGCTGGTCAGGCATGATCTGCACCAGCTCGTGCGAGATGCGGCCCATGCAGTAGTGCTTCTTGATGCTGCCGGTGCCGTCCGGGTTCACCGTCACTTCCGGCATGTGGCCGTAGTGGTAGGGGTTGGCCTTGTTGGGGTCGTTGAACAGGTTCTGGCTGTAGGCCTGGAACTGCGCCTGCGTCTTGGCGACGGTGGCGTCGGGTTCGTACTCTTCGCTGGACAGGTGCGTGTTCCAGGGCGACAGGCTGGCGCCGCAGGTGATCCACAGGCCATTCACCGGCGAGGTGTCGACGTTGCTGTACTTGACCAGGCTGAGCTTGCCGGTGGCCGGGTCCTGCGCCAGGGTCAGCACGGCAATCGGCGACGGCAGGCGGCCGTACATGTCGGCGCCGGCCTGGTCCATCGACTGGTATTCGAACTGCACCACGGCAAACACGGTGTTGCCGTTGACGCCCGGCACGGTGGGCGCTTCCAGCTTCAGGAGCGACATGCCGTCGGGGCAGTTCGAGAAGAACTGGCGGGCCTTGGCGGGCACCGAGTTGTCCATGATGGGCGCGCCGGCATTGTTGAAATAGGCGCCGGCGATGATGCTGCCGCCCTTGCCGTCCGGCACCGAGTCGCCGGTCATGAAGAATTGTTCGTAGCCCAGGTCGACCTTGCGGGTCGAGCCGTCGCTGAACGTCAGCACCATCGACGAGCCTACCGTCGTGCGCGCCATCAGTTCCGGGCTGGCCAGCGAGGGAGCGGGCATCGACGTGAACGAAGCGGACTTGAACGTGACGTTGGCCGCGGGCGGATTGCCGGGCGTGACGACGGCGTTGTCATCGTCATCGTCGCTGGAATTACAGCCCGCCAGCAGCGCGGCCATGCTCACGCCGCCCAGCGGCAGCATCGGCGCGCCGCCCAGCATTTTCAGAAGTCGGCGGCGGTTGGCGTGTGTCGTGTCTTGCATCGTTGTTTCCTGTGGGAGGGGTCGGTGCCGCGGTGCTTGGCCGCAGCGTGCACGCATGCTAGACAGGTGGCATTTAAGCTTGATGACAGCGCGCCGTCTGCCGCCTGAAAGGAATGGCGCGGCGCTATCGCGGACTTGTCATGATGGGCCGCTATAGTCGGGCGCATTCCTGTTTGCACGCCTTGTTCGCCTTTCGCCTTGCCATCCATGCCCTTGTCTCTGCGTTTGTCTCCTCCCGCCGCGCCCGCCGCGCT
>PJUB01000274.1_pt1 | contig 28348 bp, 22 predicted proteins | sample 1512141 | NCBI WGS metagenome assembly PJUB01 (sample SAMN08177677, study PRJNA422409) | Soil metagenome, whole genome shotgun sequencing project. | isolation source: Soil enriched on filter paper: alkali lignin treatment | place: USA: Madison | collected 2015-01-15 | reverse complement strand
TCCGCCCGGGTTGGTTCGTCGTGCCCAAGGTGGGCGTCAATTACACCCAATATCAGACCAGTTGGTACGGCAGCGACTGGCTCGGTCTGAATTCTGGCACGGCCAATGCCGGCACGTCTGTCGGCTATCCGCGTTCGCAATCGCGCACGGTGCCGATCATGTCGCTGGATACCGGCCTGATCTTCGAACGCGACACCACGCTGTTCGGCAAGGCGTCGACGCAAACGCTGGAACCCCGCCTGTACTACCTGCGCGTGCCGTATCGCGACCAATCCAAGATTCCGGTCTACGACACGTCGTTGTCCGACTTCAGTTTTTCGCAGGCGTTCGAAGAGAACATCTACACCGGTGGCTGGGACCGCATTTCCAATGCCAACCAGTTGACCGCCGCGCTGACGACCCGCTGGCTCGACGCCTCGACCGGTTTCGAGCGCGCCTCGCTGGCCGTGGCGCAGCGCTTGTACTTCGCGGATCAGCAAGTGACCCTGCCGGGCGAGACGCCGCGCGAAAACGTGCGGTCCGACTTCCTGGTAGGTGCCAGCGCCGCCCTGACCGACACCTTCAGCACGGAAGTGGCGGCGCAGTACAACCCCTACGACAACCGTTGGTCGCGCACCTTGCTGAGCGGCCGCTGGTCGCCGCAGCGCCTGACGACGATCGCGTTGGCGTATCGTTACCAACGCGATCCGCAAACGGGCGTGGCGTACCAGCCCCAGGGCCAGAACCAGGTCAGCCTGGCGGTGCAGTGGCCGTTCACCAAGCGCTGGTATGGCGTGGGTCGGGTCGACTACTCGCTGCGCAACGGGCCGTCCAGCACGGTCAGCGGCACGACCGATTCCCCCCGTATCACGCAGGCCATCGCCGGCCTCGAGTACAAGGGCAATTGCTGCTGGGTCGGCCGGATGGTGTTCCAGCGTTATGCCGTGTCTGCCACCGATGCCAACACGGCGCTGTTTTTCCAGCTTGAGTTGACCGGACTGGGTTCCCTGGGAACCGATCCGATGAACCTGCTGAATAGAAGTATCCCCGGTTATTCGAACATCACCCCGCCTGTTCCTACCGGGACCACATTTGAAAGGTATGAATGATGCGTAGGTTGCACTCTTTGCGTCGCTTCTCCGGCAACGCGCTGTTGCTGGCCGTTTGCGCCGCCTTCTCCGCCGCGCATGCGGCGGAGCCGACCGGCAAGGGCGGCAAGAACGCGCCCACCGCGCAGAAAGCCGCGTCGCAGCCTGCTGGCGAGCAGTTCGTCGACGGCATTGCCGCCGTGGTCGACAAGGACGTGATCACCCTGCGCGAACTGCGCGACGCCTCGCTGCGCATCGCTGGCGAACTCAAGGCGCGTGGCATCCAGGTGCCTGACGACAAGACGCTGCAGCACCAGGTGCTGCAACGCCTCATCATGGAGCGGGTGCAGCGCCACGAAGCCGACCGCATGGGGATCCGGGTGGACGACGCCCAGGTCGACCAGGCCATCAAAACCATTGCCGAGCGCAACAAGATCAGCGCGGCGCAACTGCGCCAGGAAATCGAGAAGTCCGGCACTACCTGGGACAGCTACCGCAAGTCCCTGCGTGACGAGATCCGTTCGGATCGTCTGCGCCAGCGCGCGGTGGATTCCAACATCGTCATCTCCGATGCCGAAGTGGACGCCTTCCTGAAAGACCAGCGCCGCAATCCGGCATTCGCCGCCGCCGCGCAGCCGGCCCAGCAGGCGCAGCAACCGGCCCAGCCGCAAGCGGCGCCCGAGCAGGCTGCGGCCCCTGCGGGCCCCATGCTGTACGCCGTGGCGCAGATCCTGGTGCGCGTGCCGGAAGGCTCGTCACCGGACCAGGTGGCCGCCTTGCGCAAGAAGGCTGAAGAACTGCTGGCGCGCGCCAAGCGCGGCGACGACTTCGCCAGCCTGGCCGCCGCCAGTTCCGATGGCCCCGAAGCCCTTCAGGGCGGGGTCATGGGCGTGCGTCCGCTGGACGGCTGGCCCGACCTGTTCGCCAAGGCCATCGCCAACCTGCAAAAAGGCCAGGTCAGCACGCTGCTGCAAAGCGGCAACGGCTTTCATATCCTGAAGGTCATGGACCGCGGCACCGCGCAGCCCGCACCCAGCCGTACGGCACGTGCGCCGGTGCCCACGCCGGCCCCGCAACCGCGTCCGCAGCCCCAGGCGCAAGCGCCGCAAGGCCCGGTGGAAGTGATGCAGACGCACGCGCGTCACATCCTGATCAAGACCTCCACCGTCATGAGCGACGAGCTGGCTCGCCAGCGGCTCGAACAGGTGCGTCAGCGCCTGGTGGCCGGCGATGCCAAGTTCGAAGACATGGCACGCCAGTACTCGCAGGACGCGACGGCGCCGCAGGGCGGCGATCTCGGCTGGCTGAATCCGGGCGAGACCGTGCCGCCGTTCGAGGCCGCGATGAACGCGCTCAAGCCGGGTGACATCAGCCAACCGATCCAGACGCCGTTCGGCTGGCACCTGATCCAGGTCGAAGAGCGCCGTCAGCATGACGCCACCGACGACCTGGCGCGCATGAAGGCTCGCCAGATCCTGTTCGAGCGCCGCGCCCAACCCGCTTTTGAAGATTGGCTTGATCAACTGCGCGCCCAGGCGTACGTGGACAACCGCCTTGAAAAGCAGGACCGTATCAACCAGAACAACCGCTGATCACCAGCCCGGGCTTTTCATGTCTTCACACCAGGCGCGCAAGCGCTTTGGCCAGAACTTCCTGACCGACGAGAGCGTGGTCGAGTCCATCGTCCGGGCGGTCGGGCCCGCCCGCGACGATACCGTGGTCGAGATCGGCCCCGGCTTGTCTGCCCTGACCCGGCCACTGCTCGAACGGCTGGACCACCTGACCGCGGTTGAAATCGACCGCGATCTGGCGGCCCGCCTGCGCAAGCAATTCGAACCCGATCGCCTGACGGTGGTCGAGGCAGATGCCTTGACCGTGGATTTCTCGCAGTTCGGCAAGGGCCTGCGCGTGGTGGGCAACCTGCCGTACAACATCTCCAGTCCGCTGCTGTTTCACCTGATGACCTGGGCCGACCACATCCGCGACCAGCACTTCATGCTGCAGCGCGAAGTGATCGATCGCATGGTGGCGCAGGCTGGCAGCGGCGATTTCAGCCGCCTGTCGGTGATGCTGCAATCGCGCTACCGCATGCATAAGCTGTTCGACGTGCCGCCCGAGGCCTTCGATCCGCCACCCAAGGTGGTGTCTGCCATCGTGCGCATGGTGCCGTTGCCGGCCGACCGCCTGCGGCCGGTCAGCGAACGCGCCTTCGAAACGGTGGTGGCCCGTGCGTTCTCGCAGCGTCGCAAGATGCTGCGCCGGGTGCTGGCCGACTGGGCACCGCAGGTGCCCTGGGAAGCGCTGGATATCGCGCCGACGGCGCGTGCCGAAGACATTTCGGTGGACCGCTACATCCGCTTGTCCGATGCGCTGGTCGAGGCCGGCATCCTGCAGCGCGGCTGACGCGGCATCCCCCCAAGAAAGCCCGCGTCGCGCGGGCTTTTTTTCGTGTCGTGAAAGCGCGAAGGACTACAGCATGCGCTTTTGCGCTGCCATCCATAGCTGCATGACATCGCGCGCGCGATCGTGCAGCAGGCGTTCGGCATCGGCCAGCGCCTGCTGCAGCGTGATGGGGCCGGGCGCCAGGCTGAAGGCGGCGCTGATGCCGCCGGCGTGCAGGGCCTCGTAACCCTCGCCCAGCGAACCGGCCAGGGCGACCACCGGCACACCGGCCTGGCGCGCGATGCGGGCGACGCCGGCCGGTGTCTTGCCGCGCAGGGTCTGGGCGTCCATGCGGCCTTCGCCGGTAAACACCAGCGTGGCGCCTTCCATGGCCGCGGCCAGGCCGCCGAGTTCGGCGACGATGTCGACGCCGGGGCGGAAGCGCGCATTGAGGAAGGTCTTGGCGGCAAAGCCCAGTCCACCCGCGGCGCCCGCGCCGGCCTCGTCGCGGTGGTCGGCGCCCAACTGGCGCGCACAGACATCGGCGAAGTGCGACAGCATGCCATCCAGCGTCTGCACCTGCTCGGGCGTAGCGCCTTTTTGCGGACCGAACACATGAGATGCGCCTTGCGGCCCGCACAGGGGATTGTCGACGTCGGAGGCAATGTCGAAGCGGACGTTGGCAAGGCGCGCATCCAGCCCGCGCGCGTCGATGCTGGCGAGTTGGCCCAGTGCGCCGCCGCCGGGCGGCAAGCTGCGGCCGTCCTTGTCGAGCAGGCGCAGGCCCAGCGCGGTGAGCATGCCGGCGCCGCCGTCGTTGGTGGCCGATCCGCCCAGGCCCAGGATGATGTGCTTGGCGCCGGCGTCCAGCGCGGCCACGATCAATTCACCCACGCCGTGGCTGCTGGCGCGCAGGGGGTCGCGCTTGGACGGCGCGATCAGTTCCAGGCCGGCCGCCGCGGCCATTTCGATGATGGCCGTGCCGTCATCGAGCAGGCCCCAGATGGCATCGACCTTGTGGCCCAGCGCGTCGTTGACCGTGCGTTGCCGCGCCTGGCCGCCCGCCGCGGCCAGCACGGCCTGCACCGTGCCTTCGCCGCCGTCGGCCATGGGGATGCAGACGGTCTGCGCGCCGGGAAAGGCGGCCTTGACGCCGCGCGCGATGGCCGCGGCGGCAACGGGTGCGGAAACGCTTTCTTTGAACGAGTCAGGAGCGATGACGATTTTCACGATGGCGGCGGCAGAGAGGGTGTCAGGGTGTTGACCATGATACCCGCGCGTTCGCGGGCGGCGTACCATAACGCTTTCGTTGTTCATGTGAGAGTGGATCGCCATGCCTGTATTGCGCCGCACCAAAATTGTCGCCACCCTGGGCCCGTCGACGTCGACGCCAGAACGCATCGACGCCATGATCAAGGCGGGCCTGGACGTCGCACGGCTGAACTTCTCGCACGGCAGCGCCGACGATCACCGCGAACGCGCCCGCCTGGTGCGCGAGACCGCGGCGCGGCAAGGCCGCTTTGTGGCCATCATGGGCGATCTGCAAGGCCCCAAGATCCGCATCGCGCGCTTCACCGACAAGCTGGTGCACCTGCAAGTGGGCCAGCCGTTCACGCTGTCGCGCGTGTATCCGAAAGACGCCGGCACGGCCAGCATCGTAGGCATTGATTACCCCGAACTGGTGCAGGACTGCCGCGTGGGCGACGAGCTGCTGCTCGACGATGGTCGCGTGGTGCTGGTGGTGGACCGGGTCGAAGGCGACGAGGTCCACACCACCGTCACGGTGGGCGGCCCGCTGTCCAACAACAAGGGCATCAACCGGCGCGGCGGCGGTTTGTCCGCGCCCAGCCTGACCGACAAGGACCGGGTCGACATCAAGCTGGCCGCCGAAATGCAGCTGGACTTTGTTGCCGTGTCGTTCCCGCGCTACGGCAGCGACATCGACGAAGCGCGCGAGCTGCTGCGCGCGGCGGGCAGCGAGGCCTGGATCATCGCCAAGATCGAACGCGCCGAAGCGGTGGCCGACGACGAGGCGCTGGACGCGCTGATCCGCGCCAGCGATGGCGTGATGGTGGCACGCGGCGACCTGGGCGTGGAAGTGGGCGACGCCGAACTGGTCGGCATCCAGAAGCGCATCATCCAGCACGCGCGCACGCTGAACAAGGTGGTGATCACCGCGACCCAGATGATGGAGTCCATGATTTCCAGCCCGATGCCCACGCGGGCCGAAGTGTCCGACGTGGCCAACGCGGTGCTGGACTACACCGATGCCGTGATGCTCTCGGCCGAAAGCGCCTCGGGCCAATACCCGGTCGAGACCGTACAGGCCATGGCGCGCGTGTGCCTGGGCGCCGAAAAGCACCCCACCAGCACCAAGTCGCACCATCGCCTGGGCGAAACCTTCACCCGCTGCGACGAGACCATCGCGCTGGCGGCCATGTATGCGGCCAACCATTTTCCGGGCGTGAAGGCGATCATCGCGCTGACCGAAAGCGGCCACACGCCGCTGATCATGTCGCGCATCCGCTCCGGCGTGCCGATCTACTGCTACAGCCCGCACAGCGTCACGCAGAATCGCGTCACCATGTTCCGCGGCGTCTACACCATTCCGTTCGCACCGTCCGACTACGAGCCGGCCGACCTGAGCAACGCCGCCATCGATGAACTGAAGAAGCGCAACCTGGTGAAAGAGGGCGACTGGGTCATCCTGACCAAGGGCGACTTCTACCGCGACAGCGGCGGCACCAATGGCATGAAGATCCTGCTGGTCGATTGATCGGGCTGCGGCGTCGGTCCGGATCAGGACCGGCGCCGCGGGCGTTCAGCCGAAGAACCAGTAGCACACACCGATGGCCGCGAGCACGCCGGCCAGGTCGGCGACCAGCGCGCAGCCGACCGCGTGGCGCGCGCGCAGGATGCCGACCGACCCGAAGTACACGGCCAGCACGTAGAAGGTGGTTTCGGTGCTGCCTTGCACCACTGCCGCCAGCAGCGCCGGAAAACTGTCCACCCCGAAGTGCGTCATGGTCTCGAGCATCAGGGCGCGGGCTGCGCTGCCCGAGAACGGCTTGACCAGGGCGGTGGGCAGGGCATCCACGAAGCGCGTGTCCCAGCCGGCGTGGGCGGCGACCCAACGAATGCCATCGAGCAGGAAGTCCAGCGCGCCGGAGGCCCGCAACACGCCCACCGCGCACAGCATCGCCACCAGGTACGGCAACAGGCTCTTGGCGATGTCGAAGCCCTCCTTGGCGCCTTCGATGAAGGCCTCGTAGACCGGCACTTTTTTCCAGGCGCCCACCACCAGGAAGGCGAGCAGGATGCCGAACAGGGCCAGGTTGCCCATCAGCGACGACAGCGCGGCGATGGCGTTGGCCGACATGCTGGCCAGGAGCGCCATGAAGCCGCCCAGCACCAGCGCCACGCCGCCCAGCCACAGCAGGATGACCGGGTCGGCCAGCCGCAGGCGCTGGCAGGCCGCCACCGCCAGGAAGCCGGCCAGCGTGGATGCGCTGGTGGCCAGCAGGATCGGCAGGAACACCAAGGTGGGATCGGCCGCGCCTTGCTGGGCGCGGAACATGAACAGGGTCACCGGCAGCAGCGTCAATGATGACGCGTTCAGCACCAGGAACAGGATCTGCGCGTTGGTGGCGGTGTCCGGCTTGGGATTGAGCGATTGCAGCTCGCGCATGGCACGCAGGCCGATGGGCGTGGCGGCATTGTCCAGGCCCAGTCCGTTGGCGGCGAAATTCAGCGTGATGAGGCCGATGGCCGGATGGTTGCGCGGCACCTCCGGCATCAGCCGGGCGAACAGCGGGCCGAGCAGCCACGCCAGCTTCTCGACCAGGCCCGCGCGCTCGGCGATGCGCAGAAACCCCAGCCATAGCGTCAGGGTGCCGAACAGCAGCACCATGACTTCGACCGAGATGCGCGCCATGTCGAACAGGCTGGCGACCATGGCGCGAAAGACGTCGGGCTCGCCGATGGCCAGCCAGCGGTACAGGGCGGCAGCGGTGGCCGTCAGGAAAAAGCCCAGCCAGAGTTTGTTCAGCATGCGGCGTGTGCCTGGATAGCGGTTGATTGCGTTCCCGCAAAGGGGAGGCCCATTGTCGCAGAGTCAGCCCGCTCCAGCTTGGCCCCGGCCCCCCAATTCTGGTACTTTGACCCGATACGCCCAGTGGCATCGAACAAGAAGGGGAGCACATGGATTTGAACGCATGGCGCCGGCGCCGCATCTCCGAACCCGCTTACCGTTGGGCCCGCAAGGCCATGCCGCCGCTGTCGCCCACCGAACGCGAAGCCATCGAGGCTGGCGACACCTGGTGGGATGCCGACCTGTTCACCGGCAACCCCGATTGGCGCAAGCTGCTCGATGTGCCCGCCGCCACCCTGACGCCCGACGAACAACGCTTCATCGACGGCCCCGTGGCGCAGCTGTGCGCCATGCTGGACGAATGGGACATCACCTGGAACCGGCGCGACCTGCCGGCCGAGGTCTGGGCGTTTCTGAAGGCACAGCGCTTTTTCGGCATGATCATTCCCAAGCGCTACGGCGGGCTGGGTTTTTCGCCTTACGCGCATTCCGAAGTGGTGCGGCGCATTTCCGCCTATTCCATCACCGCCGGGGTCACTGTGATGGTGCCCAATTCGCTGGGACCGGGCGAGCTGCTGCTGCAGTTCGGCACGCCCGCCCAGCGCGACTACTGGCTGCCCCGCCTGGCCGATGGCCGCGAGGTGCCGTGCTTCGGGCTGACCAGCCCCGAGGCCGGTTCCGACGCCGCGTCCATGGTCGATACCGGCATCGTCTGCCGTCAGGTGGTCGATGGGCGCGAGCTGATCGGCGTGCGGCTGAACTGGCACAAGCGCTACATCACGCTGGGGCCGGTGGCCACGGTGCTGGGGCTGGCATTCAAGATGTCGGACCCCGATGGCATCCTGGGCGGCGCGCGCGACATCGGCATTTCGGTGGCGCTGGTGCCCACCGACGCGCCCGGTGTCGAGATCGGCCGCCGCCACCTGCCGGCCATGCAGGTGTTCCAGAACGGCCCCAACCGCGGCCACGACGTGTTCGTGCCGCTGGATGCCCTGATCGGCGGGGCCGAGCGCGCCGGCCACGGCTGGCAGATGCTGATGAGCGCGCTGGCTGCGGGGCGCGGCATTTCGCTGCCATCGCTGTCGGCCGCCGCCTGCGTCATGAGCGCCCACGCCACCGGCATGTATGCCCGGGTGCGTGAACAGTTCGGCATCCCGGTAGGCAAGTTCGAAGGGGTGCAGGAAAGGCTGGCCAGCCTGGCGGGCAATGCCTACCTGGTGGAAGCCGCTCGCCGGTTGACCTGCGCGGCGCTGAACCAGGATGTGAAGCCCGCGGTGGTGTCGGGCATCATGAAGTACCACGCCACCGAACGCATGCGGGTGTCGGTCAACGACGCCATGGACGTGCATGCCGGCCGGGCGGTCATCGACGGGCCCAGCAATTACCTGGGTGCGCTGTACCGCGCGGTGCCCATCGCCATTACGGTGGAAGGCGCCAACATCCTGACCCGCAACCTGATCATCTTCGGCCAGGGTGCCATCCGTGCCCATCCGTACCTGATGCCGGAAATGCTGGCGCTGGGCAACCCCGACGAAGAGCGCGGCATGGAGGTCTTCCATGACGTGTTCTGGCGTCACTTGCGGCACACCGGCATGAATGCGCTGCGTGCCATCGGCCGCGCCTGGACGGGCGGCGTCCTGGCGCCGTCGCCGGTGTCCGGACCCACCGCCCGGCACTATCGCCGGCTGGGGCGCTATGCGTCCGGCTTCGCGCTGCTGGCGGATGCCACGCTGGCCCAGCTGGGCGGCGGGCTGAAGCGCCGCGAGATGATCTCGGCGCGGCTGGGCGACATCCTGTCCGAGCTGTACCTGCTGTCGGCGGTGCTCAAGCGCTGGGAAGACGAAGGCCGCAAGCACGACGACCTGCCGCTGGTGCATTGGTGCCTGCAACAGGGCTACGCGGAAATCGAAAAACGCATGGACCAGGTGCTGTCGAACCTGCCCGGCCGGGTGATGGCCTGGGGCTTGCGGGCGGCTATCCTGCCGCTGCGGCTGGCCAAGGGGCCGGACGACGCGCTGACCCGCGAATGCGCCGAACTGCTGCTCAAACCGTCGCCCACCCACGTGCGGTTGGCGGCCGACCTGCAACGGGCGGCGGCCGACAGTGCGCAAGACGATGATCCGCTGGCGCTGCTGACGCGCGCCTTTGCGGTGGTGGATGCGGTGCAGCCGATCCGCGACCGGCTCAAGCAGTCGGGGGTGCGCGACTGGCGCGAGGCGCATCGCCATGGTGCGATCTCGGCATCGCAGGCGGCGCAGCTGGAAGAGGCCGAGGCGATCGTGTCGCGGGTGCTGCAAGTGGATGATTTCGCGCCGCGCGACCTGTCGCCGCAGGCGGCAGAGGCCGAAGCCACGCCGGGCCGCGAGCCCGCGGCCAAGACCGAAGCCTCGCCGGCACACGAGCCCGCGGCCACGGCCGATGCCGGCACGGACGTCAAGCCCGCGCCGACACCGCCTGCCGATCAGTCGTCCTGATTCGGGTCCATGCCCGGGAACAGGATTTCCGTGAAGCCGAACTTCGTGAAATCCTGGATCCGGGACGGATACAGCCGGCCGATCAGGTGGTCGCATTCGTGCTGCACCACCCGGGCATGGAAGCCTTCGGCTTCGCGCTCGATGTCGCGGCCGTAGGGATCCTTGCCGCGGTAGTGGATGTGGCGGTAGCGCGGCACCATGCCGCGCAGGCCCGGCACCGACAGGCAGCCTTCCCAACCGTCTTCCATCTCGTCCGACAGCGGCGTGATGACGGGATTGCACAGGATGGTCTGCGGCACCGCGGGCGCGTCGGGATAGCGCTCGTTGCGGTCAAAGCCGAAGATGACCAGTTGCAGGTCCACGCCGATCTGCGGCGCGGCCAGGCCTACGCCTTGCGCCGCCGCCATGGTCTCGAACATGTCTGCGATCAGGGCGTGCAGCTCGGGGGTATCGAAGCGCTCGACCGGCGGCGCCACGCGCAGCAGCCGGGGATCGCCCATTTTCAGGATGGTGTGGATCATGGCGATGGCGTGGGGGCTTCAGTCCACGCGTCCTTTCTTCTGGATGAACTCGATCTTGTAGCCGTCCGGATCTTCCACGAATGCGATCACGGTGGTGCCGTGCTTCATCGGGCCGGCTTCGCGGGTGACCTTGCCGCCGCGCGCCTTGACCTTGTCACAGGCTTCATAGGCGTTGTCGACTTCCAGGGCGATGTGGCCGTAGCCGGTGCCCAGGTCGTACTTGTCGGTGTCCCAGTTGTGGGTCAGCTCGATGACGGCGCCTTCGGATTCGTCCTGGTAGCCCACGAAGGCCAGGGTGAACTTGCCGTCGGGGTAGTCGTTGCGGCGCAGGACGCGCATGCCGAGCACGTTGGTGTAGAAATCGATGGACTTGTCGAGGTTGCCGACTCGCAGCATGGTGTGGAGCATACGCATGGGGAAAATCCTTAGGCGGTGAGGGGATGGGGGACGAACCGGGCATGCCCGGCATGGTCCCTGGAAATGCCCAGGTCTTGCAGCGCGCCGCCCATGGCGTCGACCGCAAGCCGCATCTGGTCGGGCCCGAAGGCGCCGATGCAGCCGACCCGGAAGGTGGGTTGTTCGGTGTTGGTGAAATTGCTGAGCATGAAGCCGCGCTGCTTGAGCGCATCGACGAACAGCTGCAGGTTCCAGGTCGGGGCGTCGGGCGCATGCACGTTGACGACGATAGGGCCTTGCAGGTCGGGCGGCAGGTAGGGCGTCAGGCCCAGGCCGGCCACGCCCTCGTACAGCGTGCGCATGTTGGCGGTGTAGCGCGCCAGGCGGGCTTCGCGACCTTCCTGGTGATACAGATCGAGCGCCACGGCCAGCGCCGCCAGCGTCGGGGCGGGCGGGGTGAAGCGCGGGCCGGCGTTGGGCGCCAGCGTGTGCTGGTAGATGTCGGCCAGGTCCAGCGACCAGCTGCCGGCGTTGCCTTGGGCAGCTTCCAGGCGGTCGCGGCGGGCCACCACGAAGGCGGCGCCGGGCAGGCCTTCCAGGCATTTGTTGGCGGTCAGCACCACGGCGTCGATGGCGGGCAGGGCGGCCAGGTCCAGCGGCAGCGCGCCGAAGGCCGACACGGCGTCGACGATGACGCGGCGGCCCAGGGCGTGGGCCACCCGGGCCAGTTCGGGCACGTCGTGGCAGATGCCGCTGCCGGTTTCGCTGTAGACCAGCGCCACGTGGGTCAGCGTGGGGTCTTGTTCAAGCGCCCGCGCCACGGCTTGCGGATCGACGCGTTCGCGTGCGCCGACGGCCAGCGGCACGGCGATGCGGCCCGCGTCGGCCGCCAGCTTCTGCAGTCGGCTGGCGTAGGCGCCGGTGGACGGCGCCAGCAGGCGTCCGCCCGCGGGGACGAAGGTGCGGATCGCGGCTTCCACCGCGAAATGGCCGCAGCCCGGCAGCGCCAGCGCTTCGTGGTGGGCGGCGTCGGCCTGGGCCACGCGCAGCACGCCGGCGCAGACCTGGCGGTAGAGCGCGCGGAATTCGTTGTCCCAGGGCGCGTAATCCTGCGCCATGGCGGCCTTCACCCGGGCATCGGTCGTGACCGGGCCGGGAATCAGCAGCAGCATTTTTGGTGTCTCCGAGGGGGTCGCAAAGTCGCCTCGCGCCATTCCTAGAATTGGGGGAGCGAGGCGGGATCGTGGCGCCGCAGCACGTTCTTGGCTTCTTCGAAGTCGGGCAGGATCTGGCCCACTTCGCGCCAGAAATCCTGGCTGTGGTTCATTTCGCGCAAGTGAGCAAGTTCGTGCGCGATCACGTAATCGATGATGGCCGGCGCGAAGTGGATCAGGCGCCAGTTCAGCATGATGTTGCCGTCGCTGGTGCACGAGCCCCAACGCGTGGCCGCCGACGACAGGCGCCAGCGGCGGATCTTCAGGCCGCTGATCTGCAGGAAGTGCGCCAGCCGCGCGCCGAACCAGGCGCCGGCACGCTGTTGCAGCCAGGCCTGCGCGGCATCGCGGATGCGGCTCTGGTCGGCCGTGACGGGCAGCGCCAGCCACAGCGTGTCGCCATCGGCGGGGGCGTCGGCTTCACCCGAGAGGTAGGTCTGGCGGCTGTCACCCCCCACGCCCAGCACGATGCGCTTGCCCAGGTAGGGCAGTTCGCCGCCGGCCTGCCAGCGCGTATGCGCCATGGCCAGCTGTTGCTTGCGGGTGTGCCATTCGCGCAGCTTGGCGACGATCCAGCGGGCTTTTTCGCGCACGGCGTCGTCGATCTGCGCCAGCGTGACCCAGTTGGGCGCCGTGACGCGCAGGCCGTCGTCGGTGATGACAAAGCCGATGCTGCGGCGACGCGAGCGCAGCAGCACGAAGCCGATGGGTTGCGGGTCGGTGTCGACCTCGCGCCAGCGGGCGCCAGGCGGCATGGGATCGGGGCAGGGCGTGGGCACGCGCGAGGCGGCGTTGGGTGACAGCGTCAGCAACGGCTCGCCGGCAGGCTTGGGGGCGGATGGCGCGGCCGCAGGGGGCGTAACAGCAGGGGGCGCGACAGGCGATGCGGCGGGAAACAACAGCGCAGACTGCGGGTGGACGTCAGGCGGGGCAGCGCGTGGGACTGAGGGCCGAGCTGGGGGGCGCGCGTTCAGCGGCGACGCGCCCGAGGGCGCGTCGTGGTCGTGCACGTCGAACAGAAGTTCGAGCTGATCAGTGCTGGCCATACCTTTCAGGGTTGAGACGCCGCATTTCCCCTTCGATCCAGTCTTGCACTTTCTGGTTCAGTTCTTCGGGGGAGATTCCCTTGGATTCTATCGCGGGACCGATGGATAGCGTAACCAGGCCCGGATATTTGACGAAGGCGTTGCGCCGCCAGCATTCGCCGGCATTGTGCGCGACCGGAATGACGACCGCGCCGGTGCGCGAGGCCAGCAGGGCGCCGCCCATCTTGAAGCGTGCGGTCTTGCCCGGCGGCACGCGGGTGCCTTCCGGGAACAGCAGCGGCCAGCGGCCTTCGTCCAGCCGAGTCTGGCCCTGTTTGACCACCTGTTCGAAGGCGTCGCGGCCCTTGGCGCGGTCGATGGCGATCATGCGCAGCAGCGCCAGGCCCCAGCCAAAGAACGGCACCATGTGCAGTTCTTTCTTGTAGACGAAGCAGACTTCGCGCGGCATGTAGGCCGGAAAGAACAGGGTTTCCCAGGCCGACTGGTGCTTGGACAGCAGCACGGCGGGGCCGTCGGGCAGGTTTTCCCAGCCCTTGACCTGCCAGCGGATGCCGCAGAACACCTTGGCGCCCCAGATGGCCAGGCGCGGCCAGCCGACCGTGAGCTTGTAGCGCAGGTGCAGCGGCAGCGGCGCCCACAGGATGCAGGCGAAGGCGTAGGGGATGACCGTGATGGCCAGGAACAGGAAATACAGGAACGAGCGCAGCCGGGCCATCAGTTGTCCTGGAGCAGGGCGTCGGCCACGGCCGACAGGTCGTTGCAGACCCGCGTGTTGTCGGGCAGGCCGCCTTTGGCCAGCGTCTTCTTGCCGTTGCCGGTCAGCGCCAGCTACGGCGAGCAGCCGGCCGCGCTGGAGGCCTGCAGGTCGCGCAGCGAATCGCCCACGGCCGGCACGCCGGCCAGGTCGACGTCGTAGCGGTGGCCGATCTGCTCGAACATGCCGGGTCGCGGCTTGCGGCAGGTGCAGTTGTCGTCCGGGCCGTGCGGGCACATGAAGACGGCATCGACGCTGCCGCCGGCCGCGGCCAGCTCGCGCCGCATCTTGGTGTGGATGGCGGTGAGCGTGTCCATGTCGAACAGGCCGCGGGCCAGACCCGACTGGTTGGTCGCGACGACCACGGTCCAGTCCGCCTGGGTCAGGCGCGCGATGGCCTGCAGGCTGCCGGGCAGGGCGATCCATTCGTCGGGGTTCTTGACGAATGCGTCGCTGTCCTGGTTGATGACGCCGTCGCGGTCGAGGATGATGAGTTTCACTGTGCCAGCCTGGAAATGTCAGCGACCTGGTTCATCAGGGTGTGCAACTGGCCCAGCAGCGCCAGCCGGTTGGCGCGCACGGCGGGGTCGTCGGCCATGACCATGATGTCGGCGAAGAAGGCGTCGACGGGTTCGCGGGCCTGGGCCAGGGTGCGCAGGTTGGCGGCGAAGTCGCCGGCCGCCCGTTGCGCTTCGGCTTGCGGGCGCAGCGCGGCAATCGCGGCGGCCAGGGCTTTTTCGGCGGGTTCGACCAGGGCGGCATCGTTGACCGCGCCGATCTCGCCTTCGGCTTTCTTGAGCAGGTTGCCGATGCGCTTGTTGGCGGCGGCCAGGCTGGCGGCTTCGGGCAACTGCGCGAAGGCGGCGGCGGCGCGCACGCGCTCGGCCACCTGGTGCAGCGGCGGCGCGAGGGCGATGACGGCCTCGACCGCATTGCGGTCGTGGTCGTTGATGAGCTGGTTGCGGTACCGCTCGTAGATGAAGGTGCGCACTTCAGCCAGCGTTTCGGCGGGGATCTTGCCGGCCGGGAAGGTGGCGGTCGTGGCGGCCAGCAGGCCGTCCAGCGACAGCGGGCCGTCCTGGTTGAGCTTGAGCCAGCCGCCCGCGGCCAGTTGCTCGAACGCGCTGATCAAGCCCAGCGCGGCGCGGCGCAGGCCGAAGGGGTCGCGTTCGCCGGTGGGCGCCAGGCCGATGGCCCAGATGCCGACCAGGGTTTCGGCGCGCTCGGCGATGAACAGGGTGGCGGCGGTCAGGCCGTCTTGCGTGACGGGGGCGTCGTAGCGGTTGCGGTACTGGCTGCGCAGGGCTTGCACGACGCTGTCCGGCTCGCCGTCGCCGGCGGCGTAGTAGGCGCCCATGATGCCTTGCAGTTCGGGGAATTCGCCCACCATGTTCGAACCCAGGTCGGCCTTGGCCAGCAGCGCGGCGCGATCGGCGGCGGTGACGTCGCTGCCCAGCTTGCCGGCCACGTCGCGGGCGATGGCACGCACGCGTTCGACGCGTTCAAGCTGGGTGCCCAGCTTGTTGTGGTAGACGATCGAGCCCAGTTGCTCGACGCGCGCGGCCAGCGGCGTCTTGCGGTCGGTTTCGAAGAAGAACTGGGCGTCGGCCAGGCGCGGGCGCACCACGCGCTGGTTGCCTTCGACGATGTTCACCGGGTTGTCCGTGTGCATGTTGCTCACGATCAGGAAGCGGTGCGTCAGGCGGCCGGTGGCCGGGTCGAACAGCGGGAAGTACTTCTGGTTCAACCGCATGGTCAGGATCAGGCATTCCTGCGGCACTTGCAGGAACTGTTCCTCGAACTGGCCCACGTAGACGGTGGGGTGTTCGACCAGGGCGGTCACTTCGTCCAGCAGCGCGGCTACTTCCGGGTCGTCGCCCAGGGTGGCGGACAGGCGGCCGGCGTGGTCCAGCAACTGGCGCTGGATCTCGTCGCGACGGCCTTCGAACGAGGCCACCACATGGCCCTTTTCGGCCAGGGTGGCAGCGTAGACGTCGGCGTTGGCGAACGAGACGGCGCCGCTGCTCATGAAGCGGTGGCCCAGCGTCTCGCGGCCGGCGGTCAGGCCCAGCGCGGTGACCGGCACCACGTCGGCGCCGAACAGCGCGACCAGGCCGTGCGCCGGGCGCACGAACTTCACGGTGGTGACACCGTCGGCCAATTGGTAGCGCATGACCTTGGGGATCGGCAGGCCGTCGATGGCCGCGTCGATGCCTTCCTGCAGGCCGACAGCCAGCTGCGCACCGGGGGCGGTGCCGCGGGCGACCAGGTAGTCCTGCTTGCCGTCGGATTCGCGTTCCAGGGTGGCCAGGTCGATGTTCTCAAGGCCCTTGGCGGCCAGCTTCTTCTGCAGCGCAGGGGTCGCCTTGCCGTCTTCGGTCAGGCCGATCTTCACGGGCATCAGCTTTTCGGCGTAGGCCTGGTCAGGCGCCTGGGCCAGCACGGCCGACAGGTGCAGGGCCAGGCGGCGCGGCGTGGAAAACGCCTGCACGGCGCAGCCGTCGGCCAACAGGCCGTGGCGCTGCAGCGTGGCGCGCACGCCTTCGGCAAAGGCCTGGCCCAGCTTCTGCAGGGCCTTGGGCGGGAGTTCTTCGGTCAGCAGTTCGACCAGCAGCGGGCGGATGTTCGTCGTCATTTATGCAGCCTCCCCGGCGGCCTTGTCGCGGCCCAGCATGGGAAAGCCCAGTCGTTCGCGGGAATCGTAGTAGGCCTGCGCGACGGCGCGCGACAGGTTGCGGATGCGGCCGATGTAGGCGGCGCGTTCGGTCACGCTGATCGCGCCGCGCGCGTCCAGCATGTTGAAGGTGTGCGCGGCCTTGAGCGCGGCCTCGTAGGCGGGCAGCGCCAGGGGCACGTCCATCAGGCGCTTGGCTTCGGCTTCGTAGTCGTTGAAATGCGAGAACAGCATTTCGGCCGACGAGTGCTCGAAGTTATAGGTGGATTGCTCGACCTCGTTCTGGTGGAAGACGTCGCGGTACAGCACGCGGTTGCCGTTGGCGCCTTCGGTCCAGACCAGGTCGTACACGCTTTGCACGTCCTGCAGGTACATGGCCAGGCGTTCCAGGCCGTAGGTGATTTCACCGGTGGTCGGGGTGCAGTCCAGGCCGCCCACTTGCTGGAAGTAGGTGAACTGGGTGACTTCCATGCCGTTGAGCCAGACTTCCCAGCCCAGGCCCCAGGCGCCCAGGGTGGGGTTTTCCCAGTCGTCTTCGACGAAGCGGATGTCGTGCTGCGTGGGGTCGATGCCCAGCGCCTTGAGCGAACCGATGTACAGGTCCAGGATTTCCGGGGGCGCGGGTTTCAGCACCACCTGGTACTGGTAATAGTGTTGCAGGCGGTTGGGGTTTTCGCCGTAGCGGCCATCCTTGGGGCGGCGCGAGGGCTGCACGTAGGCGGCGCGCCAGGGTTCCGGCCCGATGGCCCGCAGGAACGTGGCCGTGTGCGAGGTGCCGGCGCCGACTTCCATGTCGTAGGGCTGCAGCAGGGCGCAACCCTGCTTGTCCCAGTATTCCTGGAGCGTAAGGATGATTTGCTGAAAGGTGAGCATAGGATTCTTGGAATTCGGTCGCCGGGCGACGTCTGCCGTGGGCGTGGGAAACCGGGCATTTTAACTGGCCCGGGGCAGGGCGGGGGCCGGCCCCCGGAAATGGGGCGACATCCCCGCCGTTACATTTTCCGGCGTCGCCTCGCCATGGAACGGCCTGCCGGGGACGGATGGCGGGTTGCGGCAGCTGGCGTGCTCCTGGCGGACACCGGCCGGCCGCGCGCCTGCGGCGGCCAACCATTGGTCGTATCATTCCGGGTTGACGCCCAGTCTTATATAAAACCAACACCCCTGGAAGGAGCATCCGCATGTCTGACCTGATCACGGTGGAAGTCGCCGACGGCATCCAGATCATCACGATCAACCGTCCCGAAGCCAAGAACGCCATCAACCTGGAAACCGCGCAGGCCATGGCCGCCGCGCTGGACCAGCTGGACAGCCGCGACGACGTGCGCATCGGCATCCTGACGGGCGCGGGCGGCACGTTCTCGTCGGGCATGGACCTGAAGGCCTTTGCCAAGTCGGGCCAGCGTCCGTATGTGGAAGGCCGCGGTTTCGCCGGCCTGAACGAAGCGCCGCCCAAGAAGCCCCTGATCGCCGCGGTCGAAGGCTATGCCCTGGCCGGCGGTTGCGAGATGGCCCTGGCGTCCGACCTGATCGTGGCCGCCAGCAACGCCAAGTTCGGCCTGCCCGAGGTCAAGCGCGGCCTGGTGGCCGGCGCCGGCGGCATGCTGCGCCTGCCGCGTCGCCTGCCCTACCATATCGCCATGGAAGTGATCCTGACCGGCGACATGCTGAGCGCCGAGCGCGCCTATGGCTTCGGCCTGGTCAACCGCCTGACCGAACCGGGCGGCGCCCTGGCCGGCGCGCTGGAACTGGCGCGCGCCATCGTCGAGAACGGCCCGCTGTCGGTGCAGACCGCCAAGAGCATCGTGGCGCAGTCGGGCGACTGGAACCAGGACGAGATGTTCGACCGCCAGCGGCCGCTGATCGCCCACATCTTCTCGTCAGCCGACGCGAAAGAAGGCGCCACGGCTTTCGCCGAAAAGCGCAAGCCGGTCTGGCAAGGCAAATGAATCTTGCCCCCACGCCGCACTCGCTGCGCGAGCTAGCTGCCCCCCGGGGGGGGCCTTTTTGCCTTGGGGCGGCCCGGCGGCAAAAAAATTCTTCTTTCATTCCGCGGCCGGCTAGCCGGCCGCGTTTTCACGTTCCCTTCGTAACTCGCATATCGCCATGTCCGTCCTCATCAAAGAAGAAGACTTCATCCAGTCTATCGCTGATGGCATCCAGTTCATCAGCTACTACCACCCCGTCGACTACATCCGCCACCTGGCCCGCGCCTACGAGCGCGAGGAAAGCCCGGCCGCGCGCGACGCGATGGCGCAGATCCTGACCAACTCGCGCATGTGCGCCGAAGGCAAGCGTCCGCTGTGCCAGGACACCGGCATCGTCAACGTGTTCCTGAAGGTCGGCATGGAAGTGCGCTTCGACACCAGGCGCACGCTGCAGGAACTGTGCGACGAAGGCGTGCGCCGCGGCTACCTGAACCCGGACAATCCGCTGCGCGCTTCGGTGCTGGACGATCCGCTGTTCGCCCGCAAGAACACCCGCGACAACACGCCCTGTATCCTGCACGTCGAGCTTGTCCCGGGTGACAAGGTCGACGTGCAGCTGGCTTCGAAGGGCGGCGGTTCGGAAAACAAGTCCAAGTTCGCCATGCTCAACCCCAGCGACTCGCTGGTGGACTGGGTGCTCAAGACGGTCCCGACCATGGGCGCCGGCTGGTGCCCGCCGGGCATGCTGGGCATCGGCGTCGGGGGCACCGCCGAAAAGGCCATGCTGATGGCCAAGCAGTCGCTGATGGAAGATATCGACATGTACGAACTGCTGGCCCGCGGCCCGCAGAACAAGCTGGAAGAGCTGCGCATCGAGCTGTACGAGAAGGTCAACGCGCTGGGCATTGGCGCGCAGGGCCTGGGCGGCCTGACCACCGTGCTCGACGTCAAGATCAGCACCTTCCCGACGCACGCGGCCTCCAAGCCCGTCGCCATGATCCCGAACTGCGCCGCCACCCGCCATGCGCACTTCGAGCTGGACGGCTCGGGCCCTGCGCGCCTGGATCCGCCGTCGCTGTCCGAGTGGCCCGAAGTGCACTGGGCGCCCGACTACAACAAGTCCAGGCAGGTCGACCTGAACACGCTGACGCGCGAAGAAGTCGCCAGCTGGAAGCCGGGCCAGACCCTGCTGCTGTCGGGCAAGATGCTGACGGGCCGCGATGCCGCGCACAAGCGCATCCAGGACATGCTGGCCAAGGGCGAGCCGCTGCCGGTGGACTTCACCAACCGCGTCATCTATTACGTGGGTCCGGTGGATCCGGTGGGCGACGAAGTGGTGGGCCCCGCCGGCCCGACCACCGCGACGCGCATGGACAAATTCACCGACATGATGCTGGAGAAGACCGGCCTGATCTCGATGATCGGCAAGTCCGAACGCGGCCCCGTCGCCATCGAGGCGATCAAGAAGCACGGCTCGGCCTACCTGATGGCCGTGGGCGGCGCGGCGTACCTGGTGTCCAAGGCCATCCGCGGCGCCAAGGTGCTGGGCTTTGCCGACCTGGGCATGGAAGCCATCTACGAATTCGACGTGAAGGACATGCCGGTGACCGTGGCGGTGGACGCCCAGGGCACCTCGGTCCACACGACCGGCCCGAAGGAATGGCAGGCCAAGATCGGCAAGATTCCGGTCGCGGTGGCGTAAGCCTCGTCCGCATCGAAGTCGGCCGCTCTTGTAGCGGCCGATTTTTTTCGCGGCAGGGCTGTGTTTATACTGGCCCCAATTCCGGGATAGTTCAGCGGTAGAACATCCGGCTCCAGTCTGGATAGGCGCTGGTTCGACTCCAGCTCCCGGATCCCTCTTTCTCCCAGGTGCTCGATGCATCACGACGACGCGCCAGAGGCGGGTGCGGTCGGCAGCGGTTACGCGGCCGCCATGCTCGCCAAGGCCTTCCTGACCCACGAGACCCACGCCGATCCCGACGTGCGCGAGCGCGCCGCCGAGCGCGTGCTGCGCTGGCGACAGGTGCTGGAACAGGCGTTGGCTGGCACGGTCGACTATGGCTCGCGTACGCCGCTGGCTGGCATTCCCGACTGGGTCACGCTGGAAGTCGTCACGGGCGGGTTCGCCACCGGCGCGCTGCTGGCGGGCGGGCCGCTGACGGAGTTCGAGCGCGAGCTGGCCGCCCGCACGCCGGGCATCCGCGCGGGCCACGAGCGGCGCGATCTGAATGCGTATTTTCTTGGCGAGACAGGCATTGCCCAATTGCAGGCGCGCCTGGCCGATGGCGACTATCACGTCGATCTGCCCGAAGAAGCGGCGCTGTTGACGGTGGCCTGGCTGCTGCGGCAAGGGCAGGCGCAGGCCGCGCGCGACCTGGTCGCGGTGCTGGCACCGTTCTTCGATCGCCTGCGCTTCTATCCCGCGCCTTGGGCCGGCGACGAACCGGCCGCTTCGGACCTGCATGTCAGGACCGCGGGCGAGGTCGCCAGCCTGCTGGCGGCGCTGGCGCCGCCGTCGCGTCTGCAGGCGCAGCGGGCAACCGTGAATGAGCTGCTGCCGCGCCATGACCGCGCGGTCGCCCTGTTCCTGGAAACGGTGCAAGACGATTGGCCGTGCAGGCAGTACCCCGAGGGCTGGGCGGAACGCGCGGCGGCGCTGGTGCGCGAGGTCGAGGCGGCGCAGGCGGCGGCCGGGCAGCCGCTGGGCGGCGTGTCGCGGCGGCACCGACACAAACGCGAGTTGTTCGATCTGCTGGCGCAATGCGTTCGGGCCGCCGAAACGTTGACGGGCAGGCAGGTGGGGCGGGTGCGCCGCCTGGTGCAGGACTACGTGGCGGCGCACGGCGCGCCGGACGGGCGGGCGGTGCAGGACCTGCGGACCCGGCAGCGCGGCGATGTCGCCGCGCCGGGCTTTGACGCGGCGGCACGGGTGGTCGCCACCCGCTTGCGGGGCTATCCCGAACAGGCCGGCGTGTCGGACCTGACGCCCGTGCTGGCGCCGCTGGCGGCGGGCGAGGCGCGCGACGCGGGTCTGCCGGCAGGGCTGGCCGTGCCGGCGCCCGTGGCGCGGCGGGTGCGGCGCTGCCAGAGCGGTACGCTGCCGCAATTGGTCGAACGGGGCTTGATACGCTCGGGCGAATTCCTGGCCACCTTGACGCCGCAGGTCACCGCCTCGCAACAAGGGGCGGGCTTTGCCGATCCCGCGCTGCGGACGCTGGTCGAGGCGGCCTATCGCGCATTCCGGCGCCGGCGGTCCCTGTTGCTGCTGAATCTGGCGCGTCAGGCGGCTTTTGGTGATCTGCCCTGGATTGCCGCTGTCCAAGCCCAGCGCCAGCCGGCGCAGCAGGATGCCGACGCGGCCGGCGCCGCATTGACCGAGATCGCGGGCCTGGCCGTGACCGCCTTTCCGCATGCCGCGTTGCCCAACAAGCTGCTGCAAGAGCTGCGCGCCTTGAGCGAACGGGCCGGCCGCGACCTGCCCTGGGGCGAGGAGTTGGCCGCCGATATCTTCATGGGCGCGTTCGGCCCCAAGTTCGTCGAGGCGGCGCGGTGCGCGGCGTCCTTGCTGGATGGCAGCCTGTACGCCCGTTACTACGCGCTGGAGGTGCCCGCCATCCTGGCGTTGTCGCCCGCACGCGGCGAAGCGGCGTTTGTCAGGCTGTGCGCCGCGCGCGCGGGCGTGGCGCCGGGGTTCGGGCAGGTGGGCGCCAATGGCATGGTGATCGAACAGCAGCAGATCCTGACCACCCACAACCTGGCGCTGCTGGTGGCCGGTGCCGGCTTGGGACCCGCCTTGAGCGAGCGCTACGGCCAGTTGGCCTTTGCCGCGTTCGAGTGGCTCTGCGCACGCCAGCAGATGAAGATCGATGTCTGGCATGCCCGTATCCGCATGCTGCGCAACACCGCCATCGCCTGGCGGCAGGCGGTGTTCTTCCTGTCGCTGGCGGCGCCGGCCGAGCGGGATGAGACCATCGCTGCCATGCAGGCGCACCTGGCGGCGCAGGGGGCGGCGTTCCAGGCGCTGTTCCGTCCGGTCATGCGCGGCTTGCAGCAGGCGGCGCGCGGCGCGACGTTGCCGCAGCATGAGGTGGGCGAGCAGGGCGCGCGCGTGTTTCTCGGGTGGTTCGCCTCGCGCCATTGGATGCTGGACGCGGCGGCCTGACGCGGGCCGGGGCGCGCCAGGCGGGCGCGAAGCCGGCCCGCGCCTAGCGTGCGTTGCGGCGGGTGAACGCGGCAATGGCCTCGGGCGATTTACCCAGCACGTCGCGCAGCACTTCCTCGGTGTGCTGGCCCAGCAACGGCGGCGCGCGCCGGTAGACCACGGGCGACGCCGACAACCGCAGCGGGCTGGCGGTCACCGGCGCCACGCCGCCAGAGGGATGCGGCAGGTCGCGCCGCAATTGCCGCGCCGCGACCTGCGGGTGCGCAAAGGCCTGGGCAATATCGTTGATCGGTCCGCAAGGCACGCCCACCGCTTCAAGCTTGGCAATCCAGTCATCGCGCTTGCCTTGCCCCATGATCTCGGTCAGCAGCGCCACCAGCGTGTCCCGGTTCGTGACGCGCAGCCGGTTGGTGGCAAAGCGCGGATCGTCGCCCAGCTCGGCGGCACCGATGGCCGTGCAGTACGCGCGGTACTGCGATTCGTTCCCGGTGGCGACGATCAGGTGGCCGTCGCAGGCGGCAAATACCTGGTAGGGCACCACGTTCTGGTGCGCGTTGCCGGCGCGGGTGGGGGCCACGCCCGAATTGAAGTAGTTCGAATTCTGGTTGGCCAGCAGCGCCACATGGCTGTCGAGCAGCGCAATGTCCAGATGCTGGCCCAGGCCGCTGCGGTGGCGCTCTTGCAGCGCGGCCAGGATCGCCACCGTCGCGTACATGCCGGTCACGATGTCGGTGACGGCCACGCCAGCCTTTTGCGGACCGCCGCCGGGCAGGTCGTCGCGCTCGCCGGTGATGCTCATCAGCCCGCCCATGCCCTGGATCATGAAGTCGTAGCCGGGGCGGCGGGCAAACGGGCCGTCCTGGCCGAAGCCGGTGACCGAACAGTAGATCAGGCGCGGATTGATGGCCTGCAGGCTGGCGTAATCCAGCCCGTACCTGGCCAGGCCGCCGACCTTGAAGTTCTCGACCAGGATGTCGCTGACGGCCGCCAGCTCGCGGATCAGCGCGGCGCCTTCGGGCGTGGCCATGTCGGCCTCGACCGAGCGCTTGTTGCGGTTGGCACTCAGGTAGTAGGCGGACTCGTTGGTGTCGACGCCCTGGCCATCCTTGAGAAACGGCGGGCCCCAGGCACGGGTGTCGTCGCCGACGCGCGGCCGCTCGATCTTGATGACGTCGGCGCCCAGGTCGGCCAGGTTCTGGGTGCACCAGGGGCCGGCCAGGATGCGCGACAGGTCCAGCACGCGGATGCCGTCCAGGGCGGGCGCGCGGCTCATGCCTGCACCTCGGCGGCGCCATGAGTGAGGACGACAGTGCCACGTTCCCGCGCACGGGCGATGAAGCGGATCTGGCCGCCGGCCAGGCGCCACATGTCGCATTGCAGCGTTTCGCCGGGGTACACGGGCGCCGAAAAGCGCGCGTCCAGCCGGGTCAGGCGCGCGGCGTCGTAGTCGCACCAGGTCTTGACGATGGCGTGCGCCGCCACGCCGTAGGTGCATAACCCATGCAGGATCGGACGCGCATAGCCCGCCTGGTGCGCGACCTCGGGATCGGCATGCAGCGGATTGCGATCCGCATTCAGCCGGTACAGCAAGGCGGCTTGCGGCGGAATGCGCAATTCGCAACGCCGGTCGGGTTCGCCGTCCGGTGCGGCGGGCAACGGCTCGGGGCTGGCATCACCCGTGCCAAAGCCGCCGTCGCCGCGGCAGAACGTGCTCTGTTGCAGCGTCGCCAGGCGGGTGCCGGCTTCGTCGTGCAACGTGCGCTCGGTGATGACGATGGCGCCTTTGTCCGCGCCCTTGTCGATCACATGCGTGATGCGGCTCCTGCCGATGACCGTGCCGGACGTGGGCAAGGGCGCATGCAGCGTCATGCGCTGTTCGCCGTGCACCAGGCGTACCCAGTCGATGCCGGCGCGCGGGTCGCTCATCCAGAAGCCGGGGTAGCCCAGCACCACGCTCATGGTCGGAAAGGACTGCAGGCCTTTTTCATACACGTAGCGCAGCTGGCGGCTGTCTTCGGGGTCTTGCCCCAGGCCGATGCCCAGCGCATACAGCATGGTGTCCTTGTCTTCGTAGTGCTGGCGCACGTCATCGAAACGCCAGTGCTTCACGGTTGCGTAGTCCAGCGGCATGGCGGTCTCAGATGGGGTCCCAGTCGATCACGTCGGGCGAACGCTCCAACGCATGAAAGTGCTTGCGCATGGCGGGTACGGCGATCTCGCCGATGCTTTCAGGCGTCCAGCCATCGCTGTGGTGCACGCTGCGCACGGGGCGCGGCTGGCTCATCAGCATGATCTCGTTGGCGCGTACCGCAAAGATCTGCGCGGTGACTTCGCTGGCCGCGTCGCTGGCCAGGTACACGGCCAGGGGCGCAACCTTGCCGGCTTCCATCTTTTTGAGTTTCTCGACGCGCGCCTTTTCCTCGTCGGTCTCGGCGGGAATGGAGCTGGTCATGCGGCTCCAGGCGAACGGCGCGATGCAGTTCGAACGCACGTGGTAGCGCGCCATGTCCAGCGCGATGGACTTGGACAATGCCACGATGCCCAGCTTGGCGGCCGCGTAATTGGCCTGGCCGAAGTTGCCGATCAGGCCCGAGGTCGACGTCATGTGCACGAAGGCGCCCGATTCCTGTTCGCGGAAATACGGCGCCGCCGCGCGGCTCATGAAAAACGAACCATTCAGGTGCACGTCGATGACCTGGCGCCACTCTTCTTCGCTCATCTTGTGGAACACGCGGTCGCGCAGGTTGCCGGCGTTGTTCACCACCGCATCGATGCGGCCGAAGGCGTCGATGGCCGTCTGCACGATCCGGCTGGCGCTGTCGTAGGCCGCCACACTGTCGGTGTTGGCCACCGCCTGTCCGCCCGCCGCATTGATCTCGCGCACCACGGCGTGCGCCGGGCCGTCGCCGCCGCCTTCGCCGGCGAGCGAGACGCCGATATCGTTGACCACCACCTTGGCGCCCGCCTGCGCCATGGCCAGCGCAACGCCACGGCCGATGCCGCCGCCCGCGCCCGTCACGACCACTACCTTGCCGGAAACAATACCGCTCATTGGGCCTACTCCTGTGCCGCGGCGCGCGCGCCGCATGGAAGACAGTTCCGCGTCAAACCCGATGGTTTACGGGGTTGCCCCATGGTATGTTCGTGACGGCATTCGAAGAATTCAAAATTAGAAATGCCCCCCTTCTGTGTGGTGGAACATGAGACATGATCTGACTGACCTGCGGCTCTTCCTGAACGTGGGAGAGACGCTGAATCTGACGCGTGCGGCCGAACGCACGTTCCTGTCGCTTCCCGCCGCCAGCGCGCGGGTCAAGCACATGGAAGAGGCCTTCAAGGCGCGCCTGTTGGTGCGCATGGCCACCGGGGTGGCCCTGACGCCCGCGGGCGAGGTGCTGCTCAAGCACGCCAACGCCGTGTTCCGCCAGCTCGAATGCCTGAACGCCGACTTGCAGCCCTACGCCAGTGGCCTGAAAGGCCGGCTGCGCCTGCTGGCCAACACGACCGCCACCAATTCCTTCCTGGCCGACGCGCTGTCGACCTTCCTGGCGGAAAACCCCGACGTGGACGTGGAGCTCGAAGAAAAGATCTCGGGCGACATCGTCATCGCGATCCGTGCCGGCGCCGGTGACCTCGGCCTGGTGGCCGGCAATATCGACGTGGAGGGCCTGGACGTCACCCCGCTGTTCCGTGACGAACTGACGGTGGTGACGTCGCTGAACCACCCTCTGGCGGCCTCGACGTCGGCGCATTTCGTCGACCTGGTGGATGCCTACCAGTTCGTCGGCATCCACCCTGACAGCGCCATCCAGACCTTCCTGGAAGACATCGCCAGCGGCCTGGGCAAGCGCATCTGCCAACGCGTGCACGTGGGCAGTTTCGAAGCCGTGTGCCGCATGGTGGAGGCCGGCGCCGGCATCGCCGTGGTGCCGCGTGCCTGCGCCGCGCGCTACAGCCGCCCCGACGCGCTGCACGTGCTGAAACTGGAAGACCCCTGGGCCCTGCGCGACCGCCTGCTGTGCCGCCAACGCGGCCGCGATCTGCCCAGCTTTGCCGAGTGCTTCATCGAACACGTGCAACGCGCGGCGCGCGGGCAGTAGCCGCGGGGCAGGGGCGGATTCCAGTTGGACCTGCTGCGTGGGTGCCGCTCGCTCAGACCCCTCGACGTAAACGAAAGCAAGCTTCGACACGCCCCCTTTTTTTCGCGTGGCGCCGCCGCAGATTGTGTCCGCTGAGCGAACGCGGCAGGCCGGCGAAAGAGGGGCTTTTGAAAATGTGTAGCGGCAAACGCGGCGCGGCGGCAAATAATAAAAAAAGCCCCGGCCAGGCAGGATGCATGGCAACGCAGAAGACGGGGCGGGCAGGCGGCAGGGCACCGCGTGGTTCAGGTGCGGTTTGCGGCCAGGCCACCGACAAGAACGACCCTCAGGAGACCGCCTTGCAAGATCCTCAACGCCGCCGCGTCATCGCGGGGCTGGGCGCCGCGTGCGCCACCGCCATGCTTCCCAAGTTCGCCCGCGCCGCCACTTGGCCCGGCCACGCCGTGACCTTCATCGTGCCGTTTCCCGCCGGCGGCCCGGTGGACACGACCGCCCGTTTCACGACCCAACCCCTGGGCCACTTGTGGTCGGTACCCACGGTCGTGGACAACCGCTCGGGTGCAGGCGGCATCGTGGGCGCACAGTTCGCGGCCAAGGCCGAGCCCGACGGTTACAGCTTCTTCTTCGCCTCGATCCACCACGCGGTGCTGCCGAGCCTGCGCGACAACCTGACGTACGACATCACGCGCGATTTCGTGCCGGTCGGCATGGCGGCTGTCTTCCCGATCGTACTGGTGGTGAACCCATCGCTACCGGTGAATTCGGTGAGTGAACTGATCGACTATGCGAAGGCGAACCCGGGAAAACTGTCGTTCAGTTCGTCGGGCACCGGTGGCGGCACGCACCTGGCGGGCGAGCTCTTCAACGCGATGGCAGGCGTCAAGATCCAACACATCCCGTACCGAGGCAGCGCACCGGCGATGCAAGACCTGCTGGGCGGCCAGGTACAAGTGATGTTCGCCGACGGGCCTTCCGCCGTGCCGCATCTGAAGACGGGCAAGGTGCGCGCGCTAGGGGTCGGCAATCCGACGCGGTCGAGCATGCTGCCGGACGTGCCGACGATTGCAGAGTCGGGGTTGCCGGGCTACGAGGCGTATTCCTGGAGCGGACTGATGGCGCCTAAGGGAACGCCGGGGGAGATCGTTTCCAAACTGAATGCCGATTTGGTGAAGGTCTTGTCTGACGCGGGGACGGCGAAGGCTATGTTGGCGGCTGGGGCTGAGCCTAAGCCTGGGAGTGCTGGGGAATTTGGGGAGTTTGTTAAGGGCGAGGTTGTTAAGTGGCGGGAGTTGATCAGGAAGGCGGATATTAAGCTTGAGTAGGTTGGTGGGTTGTCGTTCTTGAGTCGCGCTTGGCGGTGTCGGTGTGCGGTGGGCGGGGCTACGATTGCGGTCCGGAGCCTTCGCTCCGGACTGCCCCGTCGTCATCGTCGTCCGCCTTCGGCTCCCTTGTATCTTGAGCCCTGGGATGGTTAGCTACCATTCCACGAGAGACAGGTGAGTTTCTGCGGCTCCCTTAGGTGCCTGACCCTGTTCTGAAGACT
>PJUB01000272.1_pt1 | contig 28369 bp, 29 predicted proteins | sample 1512141 | NCBI WGS metagenome assembly PJUB01 (sample SAMN08177677, study PRJNA422409) | Soil metagenome, whole genome shotgun sequencing project. | isolation source: Soil enriched on filter paper: alkali lignin treatment | place: USA: Madison | collected 2015-01-15 | reverse complement strand
GATGACGATGGCGCCGCCCGAGGGCAGCGTGACCGTGCGCGAGTAGGCCGTTTCGATCTGGTGTTCGATCTGGAAGCGCGAGAACAGCGGGATATCGTCGCGGTAGCGCTTGACGCGCTGGACGTTGTCCGGCATCACGACGCTCATGAACGCGGTCGCCTGGTCGGCGATTTCGTCCGTGTCGATCAGGATTTCGCCGATTTCGGGCGAGAAGTAATCGCGGATGGCCCGGATGACCAGGCTGGATTCCAGGTAGATCAGGATGGGTGCGGAATTGTCGCGCGCGGCGCCGTCGATGGCCGTCCAGAGTTGCAACAGGTAGGACAAGTCCCACTGGAGCTCTTCGACGTTGCGGCCGATACCGGCGGTGCGGGCAATGATGCTCATGCCCTGGGGCAGCTCGAGCTGCTCCATCGTGTCGCGCAGTTCCTGGCGGTCTTCGCCCTCGACGCGGCGCGAAACGCCACCGCCACGGGGGTTGTTGGGCATCAGGACCAGATAGCGGCCGGCCAGCGAGATGAACGTGGTCAGGGCTGCGCCCTTGTTGCCGCGTTCTTCTTTTTCGACCTGGACGATCAGTTCCTGGCCTTCGCGCAGGGCATCCTGGATGCGGGCGGTGCGGACGTCGACGCCTTCCTTGAAGAAGCTGCGGGCCACTTCCTTGAAGGGAAGAAAGCCGTGGCGGTCTTCGCCGTAGTTGACGAAGCACGCTTCAAGGCCGGGTTCGATCCGGGTGATGACACCTTTGTAGATGTTGCCTTTGCGTTGTTCGCGGCCGGCAGTCTCGATGTCGAGGTCGATGAGTTTTTGCCCATCGACGATAGCGACGCGTAATTCTTCCTGGTGCGTCGCATTGAACAGCATGCGCTTCATGAGAGGGTTTCTCCGTTGTCATGACGCGCCGATATCGGCGCGTGACCTCGGGCCACTCGGGCTGCGGCTGAAGCGGGCAAGAAGATGCGGACCGTACCTGGGCGGCGCCCAGGCGTATCCGCCGCGGGTCAGGCGGGCACGTCGTGCCGTGGGGCACGGGGTTCTTTCAGCAGGAGGGTCAGCTTCACTGAATGTGGTTTGACGGAAATGTGCTGTGAACGGCAGTTGCGGTCGGATTGGTTGCCTACACGCAGCTGGTGCTTTAAATATGCGACGATTCTTGCGGTGCTTCAAGCCGCTTGCGGCATGCAACGGACCTGCTGGGACAGCGGGCAAAATGAATGCCACACCACTATCCGGCAGGGCGCGGTTGCGCCGGCGACCAAATGACCCAGGGGTTGAATGAGCAGGCAGTACAATGGCGGCCCACGCGCTCGACGGAGTTGCGTACTTGAGTTGCATCTCTACGCCAGCGGCTGATTCAGCCCCTTAAGGCTGTCCCGATTATATGTCGCTTTCCGCAATGCGCAAAGAAACTTCCTCCCCTATGGCACCCCCTTCCGTCCGCATGGTGGAGGTCGGTGCCGAGCATGCCGGCCAGCGCCTGGACAATTACCTGATGCGCCTGTGCAAAGGCGTCCCCAAAACCCACATCTACAAGGCCATCCGTGGCGGCGAAGTGCGGGTAAACAAGGGACGCATCTCGGCCGACTACCGCGTGGCGGAGGGCGACATGGTCCGCATCCCGCCGCTGCGGCTGCCGGATCCCGGTACGCCCAAACCGGTGCCGGCCGCGGAATTTCCCGTGGTGTTCGAAGATGACGCGATGCTGGTGGTGGACAAGCCCGCCGGCGTGGCCGTCCACGGGGGCAGCGGCGTGTCGTTCGGTGTCATCGAGCAACTGCGCGCCGCGCGCCCCGAGGCCAAATTCCTGGAACTGGTGCACCGGCTCGACCGCGAGACTTCCGGCCTGCTCATGGTGGCCAAGAAGCGCAGTGCGCTGCTGGCCCTGCATGCCATGCTGCGCGAAGGGCGCAGCGACAAGCACTACTTTGCACTGGTCGAGGGCGACTGGGTCAATGACCGCCAGCACATCAAGCTGGGGCTGTCCAAATGGACCACCCAGTCGGGTGAGCGTCGGGTCAAGGTCGACCCTGACGGCCAGTCGGCCCACACCATCATCACCCTGAAACAGCGCTTCGGCCGCTACAGCCTGGTCGACGCCGAGCTGCGAACCGGCCGCACCCACCAGATCCGGGTGCATCTGGCCGCCAGCGGCTTCCCTATCGTGGGTGACGACAAGTACGGCCATGACGAGGTGCGCGCCGAATTCTCGCGCATGGGCTTTGGTCGGATGTTCCTGCATGCCCATCAATTGACCCTGGCCCACCCCCTGACGGGCGAACCGATGACGCTGACGGCCGAATTGCCGCCCGCGTGCCGGAAAATACTGAAACAACTGGAGTCGGTCTGATATGTCGTATTCGCTGGTCGTTTTTGACTGGGACGGAACCCTGATGGATTCCACGCACAGCATCGTGGCCGCCATCCAGGGCGCCTGCCGCGACCTGGAGCTGCCCGTGCCGTCGGCGTCGGATGCCAGCTGGGTCATTGGTCTGTCCCTGGAAAGCGCATTGCGCCGCGCCGTGCCCGAGCTGACCCAGGCGATGCTGCCGCGCTTTCTCGAGCGCTATCGCACCCATTACCTGCTGCGTGACCCTGAACTGCGCTTGTTCGACGGCATTCCTGAACTGCTGACCGAACTGGCCGGGCGGAACGTGCGTCTGGCCGTGGCGACGGGCAAGAGCCGGGTCGGCCTGACCCGCGCCCTGGCCGCGACCGGCCTGGGCCCGATGTTCGATGCCACCCGTACCGCTGACGAAACCTTCAGCAAGCCGCACCCCGGCATGCTGCATGAGCTGATGCAGGAACTGGACGTCGACCCGACTCGGGTCGTGATGGTGGGCGATACCTCGCATGACCTGCAGATGGCGATCAACGCCGGTGTGCACGGGCTGGGGGTGACCTATGGCGCCCATACCCTGAAGGAACTTGAGGGTTGCTCGCCGCAGGCCGTGCTGGAAAGCGTGCCCCGGGTGCGCGAATGGCTGCTCAGCCGGACCCTGGCGGCCGCTGCCTGACGCGGCCTTGCCGCTGAACCGGGGCTTGCCGCGTGCCGGAAGGCGGGCGGGCTGCCCATCTGGCTGGGAACGCCTTTGTCGGGTCCAGGTCTATTCCAGATGCCCGCCGGCAGCGCCGGCGGAATATCATGGGGCCGCGCAACGTCCATGGTTTGCGCGCGGAACGGCAGCGGCCCGTGCCGGCCCCCCAGGAGACCCCGATGCTGATACGCAAGCCCGATGACATCCTTCCGTCCGACATTACTCCCGAGACGGTGTGGCGCTCGCGCCGCGAACTGATCCTGCGCGCAGGCGTGGCTGCGGCCGGGTTGGGCCTGCCTTGGTGGGCGACCCGCAGCGCGTTCGCGCAGGATGCCGGGGCGTTGCCCGGTCAGGCCAATGCCGCGTTCAGCGTCATGGACAAGGAGACGTCGCTGGCGGATGTGACGTCGTACAACAACTACTACGAATTCGGGGTGGACAAGGGCGAGCCCGCCGCCAATGCCGGCAAGCTGCAGACCCGTCCCTGGACCGTCAGCGTCGAGGGTGAGGTCGGCAAGCCGCGCACGTTCGGCATCGAAGAGCTGCTCAAGCTGGCGCCGATGGAAGAGCGTGTCTACCGGTTGCGCTGCGTCGAGGGTTGGTCGATGGTGATCCCTTGGGTCGGCTATTCGCTGTCGGCGCTGCTCAAGCAGGTCGAACCCACCGGCAACGCGAAGTACGTCGAATTTGTCACCGCGGTGCAGCGCGAGAATATGCCGGGCGTGCGCGCCGCGATCCTGGATTGGCCTTATGTCGAGGGGCTGCGCATCGACGAGGCCATGAACCCGCTGGCGATGCTGGTATTCGGCGTCTACGGCAAGGTGCTGCCCAACCAGAACGGTGCGCCCGTGCGCCTGGCGGTGCCCTGGAAATACGGCTTCAAGTCGGGCAAGTCGCTGGTCAAGATCCGCCTGGTGGAAAAACAGCCGGTGTCGTCGTGGATCAAGGCCGCGCCGCAGGAATACGGTTTCTACGCCAACGTGAATCCCACGGTGCCCCATCCGCGCTGGAGCCAGGCAACCGAGCGCCGCATCGGCGAAGACGGCCTGTTCTCGCCCAAGCGCAAGACCTTGATGTTCAACGGCTATGCCGATCAGGTCGCCTCGCTCTACCAGGGCATGGACCTGAAGGCCAACTACTGATCCGCCCATGACCGACGTGAGCCGCACGGCAGCCGCCCGCAAGCCGCAGTGGTCGGCCCGCGCCGTGGGGCGGTTCAAGCCCTTCCTGTTCCTGTTGGGGCTGGCGCCATTTCTCCGTTGGATCTGGCTGGGGTTCAACAACGGCCTGACCGCCAATCCGGTGGAGTTCCTGACCCGATCGTCGGGCACCTGGACGCTGGTCTGCCTGCTCGTCACGCTGGCCATCACGCCCTTGCGCCGCTTGAGCGGCCAGCCGGCGCTGGTGCGCCTGCGCCGCATGTGCGGACTGTTCGCATTTTTCTATGGGGCCATGCACTTCATGGCCTGGGTCTGGTGGGACCGCGGCTTCGATCCGGCGGCCATGCTGCAGGACATTGGCGAGCGCCCATTCATCACCGTGGGGTTTGCTGCCTTCGTGCTGCTGACGGCGCTGGCGGCCACCTCTACCCAGTGGGCCATGCGCAGGCTGGGCAAGCGCTGGCAGCAATTGCACCGCGCCGTGTATCTCATCGGGCTGCTGGCGGTGCTGCACTACTGGTGGCACAAGGCCGGCAAGAACGACCTGGCCCAGCCCGTCTTGTATGCTGCCGTGCTGGCGCTGCTGCTGGGATGGCGGTTGGCGGCGTGGTGGCGCCGCCGCCGCGCCTAGGGCCTGTCCTCGACGTCGATGGCCCCTGCGGCCGCTCCGCCGGCCGGGCAGGGCTACAGCATCGCCAGCATGATTGCCGCGGTTTCGGCATCCGGCTGGCCGTCGTGCACGGCGGGGCGATAGTGCATCTGGAAGGCGGCCAATACGTTGATCGTGGCGCGGTCCAGCGTGCCGTTCTGCGGGCAGGCGTAGCCCAGCCGTTGCAACTGCTGCTGGAACCAGGCGACGTCGGGCGTGCCCTGGGCCTGCAGCCGCGCCAGGTGCGATGCGGCGCCGGCTTCGTCGTACCAGCGGCCTATGCCGGCCGCGGCCAGTTGCTTCCAGGGGAACAGCGGGCCGGGGTCGACCTTGCGCTGGGGCGCGATGTCGCTATGGCCCACCACGTTCTGGGGCAGGATGCCGTTGCGCTGGATCACGTCCCGCAACAGAAGGGTCAGGGCGCGGAGCTGCTTGTCGTCATAGGCGTGCCACTGCCGCTTGCCGTCCTCGCCCTCGGTCCAGCCCGGGTTGACGATCTCGATGCCGACCGACGTGCTGTTCATGGCATTCAGGCCATACCACGCGCTTTCGCCGGCATGCCAGGCGGCACGCGTCTCGTCGACCAGGCGGTAGGTGCGTCCCGACGTGTTGATCAGGTAGTGGGCGCTGACCTGGCCCTGCGACAGGAGTCGCATGGACCGGGCGTCGTCGGCCGAGGTGTAGTGCACCACGACGAAGCGCACCCGGCTGCTCTGGCCGACCGCGGTGACGGAGGTGTCCAGGTTCAAGCCGGCGGGGCCGCGATGGGCGCAGCCGGCCAGGGCCGCGGCGGCCAGAAAGACTGCCAGGAACCGCATCATGTCAGCGCGCCAGGTACAGGAACAGGGTGGGCATCTTGTCCAGCTGCGGGGCGGGCTGTTTTTTCCAATCGGCGATGGTGCGGGTCGCGATCCATTCGTCGGCGGTGGTCAGCGCGCGGGCGATGCACAGCTTGGTATCGCCTTTCAGGCTGGCCAGGAGCGTCGCGAACATGGCGGCGTTGCGGTAGGGGGTTTCGATCAGCAACTGGGTCTGGTTATGCTTGGCGGAATGCTGTTCCCAGGCCTTGAGCTGCTTGGCGCGTTCGGCGGCGTCCACCGGGGCGTAGCCATGGAAGGCAAAACGCTGGCCGTCCAGTCCGCTGGCCATCAGGCCCAGCAGGAGGGAGGAGGGGCCGACCCAGGGCTTGACGGTCACGCCCAGCCGATGGGCGGCGTCCACGACCTTGGCGCCGGGGTCCGCGACCGCGGGGCAGCCGGCTTCGGACACCAGGCCGATGTCGGCGCCCTGGCGCACGGGCTCCAGCCAGGCCTTGATCTGGGCCGCGTCGGTTTTGTCGCTCAGCGTGTGGATGGTGATTTCCTGCAGCGGCCGGGTGGTGCCGATCTGCTTGAGGAAGGCGCGTGCCGTCTTGGCGTTTTCGGCGATGTAGGTGTCCAGCTGGCCGGCCAGGGCTCGCGCGTCGGCGGGCAGCCAGCTTTCGGGAGCGGCCTCGCCCAGGCCGACGGGAATCAGGTGCAGCGAACCACTCATGCGGGCGCTCCCGGGGCGTGCAGTGGGTCCAGGCCGAACTGGCCCAGCATGCGGGTCAGGGCGATCAGGGGCAGCCCGATGATGGCGGTGGGGTCATCGCTCTGGATGCTCTCCATCAGGGCGATGCCCAGGCTTTCCGCCTTGGCGCTGCCTGCGGTATCGTAGGGTTCTTCGGCGCGCAGGTAGGCGTCGATGGCGTGATCGGACAATTGCCGGAAACGGCACCGCGTCACGATGTCGGCTTTTTCCACCCGCTGGCCGTCCGTGACGGCCAAGGCGCTGTGAAATTCCACGATCTGCCCCGAAAGTGCGCGTAACTGGGCCTGGGCGCGCGAAAAATCCCCCGGCTTGCCGATGGGCTGGCCGTCTACCGTGGCTACCTGGTCCGATCCGATGACGAGGCTGCCCGGGTGCGTGGCCGCCACCGCCATGGCCTTGGCGACCGACAGGCGCAAGGCCAGCGCCTCGGGCGTTTCGCCCGGCTGTGGCGTTTCGTCCACATCGGGCGAAATGGCGGTAAAGGGCAGGCGCAGGCGAGTGAGCAGCTCTTTGCGATAGCGCGAGCTGGAAGCGAGGATCAGACCAGGTTGTTGGGGCATGCGGTATTTGACGCTGATACGTAAGTCACAGTATTATCTAACGTTTTGCGGCATTTTTGCAGTGCAACAGTACTGAAACCGTACTTCGTTGCATGCGAGCCTGCCTGCCAATGCACAGGAGGATGTACAGAATCCTGTGCGAAAGGACTGATCATCAAGCCCATCGACGCATTCGCATTCGCCCATCAGGGCAGGGAAGCGCAAGGCACCATACCTCTTGTGCGGTTGGCGCGCGCGGTTGACGGGCTACCCGAACAACCGCTGGGTGATGCCGGGCTGGTGACGTGGTCCGCGCGCGGCGAGATGGGCAAGACGGGGCTGGTGCTAGGCCAGCCGCTCTTGCGCATCCGTGTGCAGGCGAATCCGGTCGTGGTGTGCCAGCGGTGCAATGCGCCGTTCGCCTACCCGGTCGACAGCGAAGTCCTGCTGCAGCTGGTCAAGTCTGAAGACGATCTCGACGACGGCATTGCCGGGGGCGATCACGCCGCCGGCCTCGACGACGAGAGCGACGAAGACGAAGAAGTGGAAGGTAAAGGTTTTGTGTCCAACCAGCCTGAAAAGGTGGTGGGTTCGCATCATTTCGATTTGCTGGCCCAGATCGAAGATGAGCTCATTCTGAGCGTTCCGTATGTGCCCAAGCATGATGTATGCCCGGGCGCGCAGGCCAAAGACAACGAAGCTTCCCAAGAGCCCGTTGTCAAGCGTCCGTCGCCGTTTGCGGTGCTGGAACAACTGAAGCACAAAGATTGAGATCAACATCGGGCCGCATCGCGTACAATGCGCCCCGTTTCTAGGAGTCATCATGGCTGTTCAACAAAACAAGAAGTCCCCGTCCAAGCGCGGTATGCACCGCTCGCACGATTTTCTGGTGAATCCGTCGACGGCTATCGAACCCAACACGGGCGAGACCCATCTGCGTCACCACATCAGCCCCAACGGCTTCTACCGTGGCCGCAAGGTCCTGAAGACCAAGGCCGACGAATAAGGCCCCCGGGCCGAACTCGTACTCGGACCATTTCGGCTGAGCGCTGATACCTGGCACCCGTGATACGCATCGCCATAGACTGTATGGGCGGAGACTTCGGTCTGCCCGTCACGATTCCGGCTGCGATCGAGTTCGCCCGGCAATTTCCGGATACCCGGCTGTTGCTGGTCGGGCTTCCCGACGCTATCGAAGCGGCGCTCTCCGAGCACCGCGACGTGGCGCGCGATCGCCTTGAGATCGTGGCGGCTTCCGAAGTCGTCACCATGGACGACCCGGTCGAGGTCGCCCTGCGCCGCAAAAAAGATTCCTCCATGCGCCTGGCTGCCCAGTCCGTCAAGGATGGGCGTGCCGACGCCTGCGTTTCCGCGGGCAATACCGGCGCCTGGATGGCCATTTCACGCTACGTGCTCAAGACGCTGGACGGCATCGACCGCCCTGCGATCGCCACGTCCATTCCGAACCAGACGGGCCGCGCCACCACGGTGCTGGACCTGGGCGCGAATGTGGACTGCTCGGCCGAGCACCTTCTGCAATTCGCCATCATGGGCGCCGCGCTGTCGCAGGCGGTCGACCATCGCGAGAACCCCACCGTGGGCTTGCTCAACATCGGCGAAGAAGTCATCAAGGGCAACGAGGTCGTCAAGGAGGCCGCCGAGCTTCTGCGCGCCAGTCCCCTGAACTTCTACGGCAACGTGGAAGGCAATGACATTTTCAAGGGCACGGTCGACGTGGTCGTCTGCGACGGTTTCGTCGGCAACGTCGTGCTCAAGTCCGTCGAAGGCCTGGCCAAGATGTTGTCCAGCGTCATTCGCGAAGAGTTCAAACGCAACCTGGTCACGCTGCTGATCGGCGCGCTGGCCAAGCCGGTGCTCAACCGCCTGCGCAACCGTGTCGACAACCGCCGCTACAACGGCGCGGCGCTGCTGGGCCTGCGCGGCGTGGTCATCAAGAGCCATGGCTCTGCCGACGCCTACGCCTTCGGCTTCGCGCTGCAGCGTGCGCGCGAAGCCGTGGTGAGTAAACTGCTTGAGCGCACCGCTCAGACGGTCGCACAGATCAACCAGCGCGTGCAGTCAGGTTCGAGCGCTTCCGCGCTGGAATCGGGCGTGGCTGGGGACACCGCTTGATGGATACCGCAATGAAATATTCCGTGATCGCGGGCACCGGCAGCTTCCTGCCGGAACGCGTGGTTTCGAATGACGCCCTGGCGGCGGAACTGGCGACGCGCGATATCGCCACGTCCGACGAATGGATCGTCGAGCGCACGGGCATCCGCCAGCGCCATTTGGCCGAGCGCGGTGTCACGACCAGCCAACTGGCCACCGAGGCCTCGCGCCGCGCGCTGGCCGATGCCGGTGTGGATGCGTCCGAAGTCGACCTGATCGTGCTGGCCACGTCCACGCCGGATTTCGTGTTTCCCAGCACCGCCTGCCTGGTGCAGGCGAACCTGGGCGCCAAGGGCTCCGCAGCCTTCGACGTGCAGGCCGTGTGCAGCGGCTTCGTCTACGCCCTGACCACCGCCGACAGCTTCATCCGCGCGGGCCGTGCGCGTTGCGCGCTGGTGATCGGCGCCGAAGTGTTCTCGCGCATCCTCGACTGGAACGACCGCAGCACCTGCGTGCTGTTCGGCGATGGCGCGGGCGCCGTGGTGCTCAAGGCCTCCGACAAGCCCGGCATCCTGGCCGCGCAGCTGCATGCCGACGGCAGCCAGATGAAGATCCTCAGCGCCGCGGGCAACGTCGCCTATGGCGATGTCACGGGCGACCCGTTCCTGCGCATGGACGGCCAGGCGGTGTTCAAGCAGGCCGTCACCGTGCTGGACCGATCGGCGCGCGACACGTGCGCCGAAGCCGGTGTCGAGCTGGCCGACGTCGATTGGCTGATCCCGCACCAGGCCAACGTCCGCATCCTGAATTTCCTGGCGCGCAAGCTTGCCGTGCCGGTCGAAAAGGTTGTCATCACCGTCGACAGCCACGCCAATACCTCCGCGGCCAGCGTGCCGCTGGCCCTGGATGCCGCGCGCCGCGATGGCCGCGTCAAGCCGGGCCAGCTCATCCTGATGCAAGGCGTAGGCGGCGGATTCACCTGGGGTTCCGTACTGGCCCGCATGTAAGGGCGAGTCCGGCTCGGGCGCGGCCTGCCGCGTCCGCCCGGATGACGCGCCCGACATTCCCACAGACTCTGAATCAATCCATACGGTCGAACATGAAAATCGCTTTTGTCTTTCCTGGCCAGGGTTCCCAGTCGGTCGGCATGCTGGACGCCTGGTCCGATGTCGCCGCGGCGACCGATGTCGTGGCACGCGCCTCGCAGGCGCTCGGCCAGGACCTGGGCGCGCTGATCGCGCAGGGCCCCGCCGAACAGCTCAACCTCACCACCAACACCCAGCCGGCCATGTTGACCGCCAGCGTCGCGTTCTTCGCCGCCTGGCGCGCCGCAGGCGGCCGCATGCCCGACGTCGTGGCCGGCCACAGCCTGGGTGAATATGCCGCGCTGACAGCCGCCGGTTCGCTGGCCCTTGAAGACGCCGTGCGCCTGGTGCGTGTGCGCGCCGACGCCATGCAGGCCGCCGTGCCGGTCGGCACCGGCGCCATGGCCGCCATCCTGGGCCTGGACGACGACGCCGTGCGCGCTGCCTGTGCCGCCGCTGCTCAAGGCGAAGTGGTCGAAGCCGTCAACTTCAATGCCCCCGCCCAAGTCGTGATCGCGGGCCACAAGGCCGCCGTCGAACGCGCCTGCGAACTGGCCAAGGCCGCCGGCGCCAAGCGCGCGCTGCTCTTGCCGGTATCCGCGCCGTTCCACTCCAGCCTGCTCAAGCCTGCCGCCGACGTGCTGGCCGGCGCCCTGGCGGGCGTGACGGTGTCTGCACCCCAGGTGCCCGTCATCAACAACGTCGATGTCGCCTCGCCGGTCGAGCCCGGGGCAATCCGGGATGCGCTGGTCCGCCAGGCATGGCATCCTGTGCGCTGGGTGGAAACGCTGCGCGCCATGAAGGCCCAGGGCGTGACCCACGTCATCGAATGCGGTCCCGGCAAGGTACTGGCCGGCTTGACCAAGCGCATCGATCCCGAGCTTACCGGCCTGGCCATCACGGATCCGGCTTCGCTTGAAGCCGCGTTGGCCGCGGTTAACGGAAATTAAGAGCATGGAAAACACCTCGATCGAACTGCAGGGCAAGATCGCCCTGGTCACGGGCGCCACGCGCGGCATCGGCCGCGCCATCGCCCAGGAACTGGCCGCGCGCGGCGCAACCGTCGTCGGCACGGCCACGTCCGAGTCTGGCGCGGCCGCCATCACCGAAGCCCTGGCGCCGTTCGGCGGCCGCGGCGTGGTGCTGGACGTGACCAACGCCGAAGCGTGCGACGCTCTGATCGAAGCCCTGGGCAAAGAGGGCGGTGGCCCCCATATCCTCGTCAATAATGCAGGCATCACCCGCGATACGCTGGCAATGCGCATGAAAGACGACGACTGGTCGGCCGTCATCGACACCAACCTGGCGTCGGTGTTCCGCCTGTCGCGCGCCGTGCTGCGCAACATGATGAAGGCCCGTTGGGGACGTATCATCAACGTCACGTCGGTGGTGGGTTCCAGTGGCAACCCGGGCCAGGCCAACTACGCCGCGGCGAAAGCGGGCGTGGCCGGCATGTCGCGTGCCCTGGCGCGTGAACTGGGCAGCCGCAACATCACCGTCAATTGCGTGGCCCCGGGCTTCATCGATACCGACATGACGCGCGCCCTGGGCGAGAACCAGACCGCCGCGCTGCTGCAGCAGATTCCGCTGGGCCGTCTGGGTTCGCCCGCGGACATCGCCCATGCGGTGGCCTTTTTGTCCGGACCGCAGGCGGGTTACATTACCGGCACCACCCTGCACGTCAACGGCGGGATGTACATGCAATAAGTCACGAAGCGCGCGGGCGGCCCAGGCCGCCGCGCCATTGCCGGGCAACTGGCAGGGCAACGCGCGGTTCAACCGGAAACGCCGCACACCGGTATTGCTGCGCCCTCGGGGCGACAGTTCGAAGTGCGCGGTGTTATTTTTGTCACGGCCTGGCGTTTGCAGTACTCTGCGCTTGGCTATAATTCGCGGGATTTTTCCCATTTGGAGATCTGCATGGAAAGCATCGAACAGCGCGTCAAGAAGATCGTCGCTGAACAACTTGGCGTGAACGAAGCCGAGATCAAGAACGAATCCTCCTTCCTTGACGACCTCGGTGCCGATTCGCTCGACATGGTCGAACTGGTCATGGCGCTCGAAGACGAATTCGAGACCGAGATCCCCGACGAAGAGGCCGAAAAGATCACGACCGTGCAACAAGCGATTGATTACATCAATTCGAACGGTAAGCAGTAAGCTCAGCCTATATCCTTCTGGTTGCCCGAAATCCGATTTCGGGGCCAACCGGGAATCGGGGCGGTTTCAGGAATTTGCCGTGTGGTCCACGCGCGGGACGGGGGTTAAAGCCCGACCCGCTTTTGCGTGTTCCGCACGTGCAGCGCATCCCGAAAACCGCCTTTCTTTTGTCTGTTTGAGGAGTCATCCGTGAAGCGACGAGTCGTCATCACTGGCCTTGGTATCGTTTCGCCCGTTGGCAACGACCTGACCACCGCTTGGGACAATATCGTCAACGGACGTTCTGGCATCAGCCGCATCACCCGTTTCGATCCCTCGGCCATCACCACGCACATCGCTGGCGAAGTCAAAGACTTCGACATCAGCACCTATATCTCGGCCAAAGAAGCCCGTCAGATGGATACCTTCATCCATTACGGCCTGGCTGCCGGGATGCAGGCCTGGCGCGACAGCGGCCTGGAAGTCACCGAAGCCAATGCCGAGCGCATTGGCGTGATCGTCGGTTCGGGCATCGGCGGCCTGCCGCGCATCGAAGAAACCCAGGTCGAATACATGGCCAAGGGTCCGCGGCGCATTTCGCCGTTCTTCGTGCCGGGTTCGCTGATCAACCTGATCTCCGGCCACCTGTCCATCGCCTATGGCATGAAGGGTCCCAGCTACGCCGTCGTGTCGGCCTGCACCACGGGCCTGCACTGTATCGGTGATGCGGCCCGCTTGATCGAGTACGGCGATGCCGACGTCATGGTGGCCGGTGGCGCCGAGTCGACCGTGTCGCCGCTGGGCATCGGCGGTTTTGCCGCCATGCGTGCGCTGTCGACCCGCAACGATGATCCTCAAACGGCTTCGCGTCCCTGGGACCGCGACCGCGATGGTTTCGTGCTGGGCGAAGGCGCCGGCGTGCTGGTGCTGGAAGAATACGAACACGCCAAGAAGCGCGGCGCGCGCATCTATGGCGAGTTCGCCGGCTACGGCATGAGCTCCGACGCGCACCACATCACGGCCCCCGACAAGGACGGCCCGCGCCGCGGCGTCATCAACGCGCTGCGCAACGGCGGCCTGAACCTGGACGACATCCAGTACGTCAACGCGCACGGCACGTCCACGCCCCTGGGCGACAAGAACGAGACCGACGCGCTGAAGCTGGCTTTCGGCGACCACGCCAAGAAGCTGGTGGTGAACTCGACCAAGTCCATGACCGGCCACCTGCTGGGTGCGGCCGGCGGCATCGAAGCCGTGTTCACGACCCTGGCGGTCTACAACCAGGTCTCGCCTCCGACCATCAACATCTTCAATCAGGATCCGGAATGCGATCTGGATTACTGCGCCAACGAAGCGCGGCAGATGAAGATCGACGTGGGGCTGTCCAACTCGTTCGGCTTCGGCGGCACCAACGGCTCGATGGCCGTTCGCCGGGTCTGATTTGGAAGGCCCGGGCCAGGGGCGCTGGACGTTTCGCGTGCCTGTCTTGCGGCCGCGCGGCGTTGCGGCGCTTCCGGCCCTGGGCCTGGCCGCGGCCGCGGTCAGCCTCCTGACGGCGGGCGCCTGGCTTGGCCCGGCCTGGCTGGGCGCCGCCGCTCTGGTGACGCTGCTGCTGGCGGCCGGGCTGTTACACTCGGACCGTAGTGGCCTGTCCCCGGTATCGGCGTTGCGTACGGCGGCCGGGTCTGGCCGCTGGCAGGTGCGCCTGCCGGGCGGCTGGCAGGACGCGGCGCTGGTGGACCAGCATCGCGGGCCGGCATGGCTTACGCTCACCCTGCAGCCTTTGCCCTCCGGGAGTATGGCCTTTAACAACAACAATGTAACTTTCACCGTCTGGCAGCAGACGTTGCGACCCCAGGCCTGGCGGCGTTTGTGCCTGCTGGCTGGTGCGGCGCGACGCCCGTCCCTGGCGGTCCGCCTGCGGGAGGCCTCATGAGCGAGCGCGAAGTCGACGCTGAGCTTGTCGCCCGCGTCCAGCGGGGCGACAAGAAGGCCTTCGATCTGCTGGTGCTCAAGTACCAGCGCAAGATTCTTCGCCTGCTGGCCCGGATGATCCGGGACCCGTCCGAAATCGAGGACGTGGCCCAGGAAGCGTTCATCAAGGCCTACCGGGCCCTGCCCCAATTCCGGGGCGAGAGCGCGTTCTACACTTGGTTGTATCGCATTGCCATCAATACGGCCCGAAATTGGCTCGCCTCGCAGGGCCGGCGGCCGAGCGCGCCCAATGCGATAGAAACGGAAGACGGTGAAACTTTTAACGAAACCGACAACCTAACCGATATAAGCACGCCGGAATCCATGGTGGCCAGCCGCGAAATCGCCGAGACGGTGAACGCGGCCATCGAGGAATTGCCCGAGGAATTGCGCACCGCGATCGTCCTGCGTGAAATCGAAGGTATGAGTTACGAAGACATCGCCCAGAGCATGGATTGCCCCATTGGTACGGTGCGTTCCCGCATTTTTCGTGCGCGTGAAGCCATCGCGACCAAGTTGCGCCCATTGCTTGGCACCGATGCCGAGCGTCGCTGGTAAGGAGTGGCAGTCATGCAGACAACAGCAGCCAAGTCCGTCGTTTCTTCCGAGGCCGCCTGGGAAGAATCACTTTCCGCCTGGATGGATGGAGAGGAAACCGACGATATTCTCCCCGGCCTGCTGACCCGTGAAGGGCGGCAGACCTGGGACACCTATCACCTCATCGGTGATGCCCTGCGCAATACCGACCTGGCGCTGACGCCCAGCGCGGGCTTTCACGCCCGCCTGTCGCGCGCGCTGGACGCCGAGCTGCCCATCGTGGCAGCGCCCCGGCGTCGTTCGCCGCTGCGCATGGGCCTGTCCGGTCTGGCCGTGGCGGCTGCGGTTGCCACCGTCGCCTGGGTGGCCCAGCCGTATCTGGCGGGCGGTTCCCCTGGCACCGAGACGCGCGTGCTGGCCGACGCCAGCCTGAGCGGCACCGACACTTCGGGCCTGAGCGACTACCTGGAGGCCCATCGCCAGATGGCTGGCCCCAGCGCGGTGCGCCAGGTGTCGTTCGATGTCGGAGCGGGACGCTGATGGCCCTGGTGCTTCCGACCCGCTGGCCGGTGCTGGGCCGGGCCGCCTCGTGGCAGGCCCACCGTGCCGGCTGGTTCGCCGCTACGCTCCTGACCGCATTCCTGGCCGCGCACGAACCCGCGCGAGCCGCCGACACGGCGCCCGCCCAGCAGGGCGATGACGTGGTGCAGCTGCTTTCGCGCATCCAGCAGGCGGCGCGCAAGCAGGACTACGCAGGCGTGTTCATGTACCAGCAAGGCGAGATGATCCAGTCGTCGCGCCTGGTGCACGTCCTGGACGGCACCGGCGAACGCGAGCGCCTTGAGATCCTGGACGGCCAGCCGCGCGAGTACCTGCGCCACAACGAAGATGTGCAGTGCCTGATTCCCGAGCGCAAGACGGTCCTGATCGAGCGTCGCCGCGGCGACCGCTTTCCCGGCCTGCTGCTGGGTGACCCGGCCAACCTGACCGAGCACTACAAGATCCGCACCGAATCGGCCCTGCACCGGGTCGCCGGGCGCGAGTGCCGCCTGATCACTATCGAACCCCTGGACAAGTTGCGTTATGGCTATCGCCTGTGCGCCGACGTCGAAACCAACCTGCTGCTGAAGGCCCAGACGCTCAACGCCGCCCGCGGCGTGGTCGAGCAGGTGTCGTTCACCTCGCTGCGCCTGGGCGCCGAGGTCGACCCGCAGTCGCTCACGTCCCGCTGGAACACGCGCGACTGGAAGGTGCTTGAGCCCGCGATGAAGCCGGTCGACCTGGGCGCGCTGGGATGGCGCATTCCGGCGCCCAAGGGGTTCAGCGTGGTGATGCAGGTGTCGCGCTCGATGGGGCGCGGCGCGACGGTCAACCAGATGGTGCTGTCCGATGGCCTGGCGGCAATTTCCGTGTTCATCGAACCCTATGACAGCCAGCGTGGCCATCATCCGCCCCCTGGCGCGGCCCAGCGCGGTTCGATTACCGTGTACGGGACCCGTATCGCCGATTACTGGCTGACCGCCGTGGGCGAAGTGCCGGTGGCGACGCTGGAACAATTGGCGCAAGCGACTGAATACGTCCCCGTGGCGAACGCTCCGGCGGCCGGCTCCAAGTGAGCGGCCTCTGCGGCAAGAAGGAAACTCGGAGCAATCTATGAAAGCATTGATGGTGTCGAACCCCAGCCTGCGGCGCTTTCTGACGGCCGCGACGGCGGGGCTCATGATGTCGGCTGCGTTCGCGCCCCTCTCGCAGGCGCAGACCCCGGCGGCCGACACGCCCACCCCGACGGTGGTGCTGCCTGACTTCACCAGCATCATCGAGAAGGCCGATCCGGCGGTCGTGAACATCCGTACCACGGCCACCGTGCCGATCCGTGGCGTAGGCCCCGGCGGCAACGATCCGGCCGAACTGTTCCGCTGGTTCTTCGGCCCCGACTTCCAGCCCCCGGGCCAGCCGTCCCCCGGACAGCGCCAACGTCCGCAGCAGCCGCAGCCCGAAGAACGCACCGTGCCGCGCGGCGTGGGTTCGGGCTTCTTCATTTCCGATGACGGCTACATCATGACCAACAACCACGTGGTCAGCGATGCAACCGACATCTACGTCACCCTGACCGACGGCCGCGAGTTCAAGGCCAAGGTCATCGGCACCGACGAGCGCACCGACGTCGCACTGATCAAGATCGAAGCCAAGGACATGACGCCGCTGGTCATCGGCGACCCCAAGAAGCTCAAGAAGGGCCAGTGGGTGCTGGCCATCGGCTCGCCGTTCGGGCTGGATTCCACGGTCACGTCGGGCATCGTCAGCGCGATCGGACGCGATACCGGCGAGTACCTGCCGTTCATCCAGACGGACGTGGCGGTCAACCCGGGCAACTCGGGCGGTCCGCTGATCAACCTGGCGGGCGAAGTCGTGGGTATCAATTCCCAGATCATCTCGCGCAGCGGCGGCTTCATGGGCATTTCGCTGGCCATTCCCATCGACGAAGCGATGCGGGTGGTGGATCAACTGCGCGCGACCGGCAAGGTGACGCGCGGCCGCGTGGGCGTGCAGATCGGCGAAGTCGGCAAGGATGTGGCCGAGGCCATCGGCCTGCCCAAGGCCGAAGGCGCCCTGGTCAGCAGCGTCGAGGTCGATGGCCCGGCCGAGCAGGCGGGCGTGCAGCCGGGCGACGTGATCCTGTCGTTCAACAAGGAACCGATCAAGCGTTGGTCCGACCTGCCGCGTATCGTCGGCGAAACCAAGCCCGGCACCCGCGCCGACATGGAAGTGTGGCGCAAGGGCAAGAAGATGACGCTGTCGGTCAAGGTGGGCGAGATCCCCGCCGAGAAGGCCGCGGGCGGCAAGAAGCCTGCGGCGCCTGCCCCGGAAGTCACCAATGCGTTGGGCCTGGGCGTGGTGGACGTGCCCGCCGACGTGCAGAAGAAGCTGCGCATCAAGGGCGGCGTGCAGGTCAAGGTTGCCGAGGGCGCCGCCGCCAAGGCGGGCCTGCAGGAAGGCGACATTGTGTTGGCCCTGAACGACACCGACGTCACCGGCGCCAAGCAGTTCGCCGAGCTGGTGGGCAAGCTGGACAAGGGCCGCGCGGCAGGCTTGCTGGTGCGCCGTGGCGACCAGACGCAGTGGGTGGCGGTACCCGCAAGCAAATAAGGCCCAAGACCGGCTAAAATGGCTGGTTGCCGCAAGAGGGGGCGCCTGGCGCCCCCTCGTTTTTGCCCGGAAACGCCGCGAATCGCGGCCCGGCAGGGCGGCCGGGCCAGGTGCCCGAGGCGTTTGCCTGCAACCCCCCGTCAGCCGTGCCTACCCTGGTGGCGGCGTCTTCCGGCAGTTTGCCGAGTGTTCCGTCCCTTTTAAATTCAAGCATGCAGCATATTCGCAACTTCTCCATCATTGCCCACATCGATCACGGCAAATCGACCCTGGCCGATCGCCTGATCCAGCGCTGCGGCGGATTGGCGGATCGCGAAATGTCGGCGCAGGTGCTCGACTCCATGGAGATCGAACGCGAGCGCGGCATTACCATCAAGGCCCAGACCGCGGCCCTGCACTACAAGGCGCAGGACGGCAAGATCTACAACCTGAACCTGATCGACACCCCGGGGCACGTCGACTTCTCGTATGAAGTCAGCCGCTCGCTGTCGGCCTGCGAAGGCGCGCTGCTGGTGGTGGATGCATCCCAGGGCGTCGAGGCCCAGACCGTGGCCAACTGCTACACCGCGATCGAGCTGGGCGTGGAAGTGCTGCCGGTGCTGAACAAGATGGACCTGCCGCAGGCCGACCCCGAGGGCGCCCGCCAGGAAGTCGAGGACGTGATCGGCATTGACGCCTCGCAGGCCGTGCTGGCCAGCGCCAAGACCGGCATGGGCATCGACGAAATCCTCGAAGCCATCGTGGCGCGCGTGCCGCAGCCCAAGGGCGACCCCGACGCGCCGCTGCAGGCCCTGATCATCGACTCGTGGTTCGACAACTACGTGGGCGTGGTGATGCTGGTGCGCATCGTCAACGGCGTGCTCAAGCCCAAGGACAAGATCCTGCTGATGGCCTCCGGCGCCACCCACCTGTGCGAGCAGACCGGCGTGTTCACGCCGAAGTCGCAGCAGCGCCCGCATCTGTCGGCGGGCGAGGTGGGCTTCATCATCGCCGGCATCAAGCAGCTCGAAGACGCCAAGGTCGGCGACACCGTCACGCTGGCCAACAAGCCGGCCGCCGCGGCCTTGCCGGGTTTCAAGGAAGTGAAGCCGCAGGTGTTCGCCGGCCTGTACCCGGTCGAAAGCTCCGAATACGACCAACTGCGCGATTCGCTCGACAAGCTCAAGCTGAACGACGCCGCGCTGATGTTCGAACCCGAAGTGTCGCAGGCGCTGGGCTTCGGCTTTCGCTGCGGCTTCCTGGGTCTTCTGCACATGGAAATCGTGCAGGAACGTCTGGAGCGCGAGTTCGACATGGATATCATCACCACCGCGCCGTCGGTGGTGTACGAAGTCGAACAGCGTGATGGCTCGGTGATCACCGTGGAAAGTCCGTCGCGCATGCCGGAAGTGGGCAAGATCGCCGACATCCGCGAGCCGATCGTGAAGGTCACGCTGTTCATGCCGCAAGACTACGTCGGCCCGGTCATGACCTTGTGCAACAACAAGCGCGGCTCGCAGATCAACATGAGCTACCACGGGCGCCAGGTGCACCTGGTGTACGAGATCCCGCTGGCCGAAATCGTGCTGGACTTCTTCGACAAGCTCAAGTCGGTGTCGCGCGGCTATGCATCGATGGACTACGAGTTCCTGGAATACCGCTCGGCCGACGTGGTGCGCGTGGACCTGTTGATCAACAACGACCGCGTCGACGCATTGGCCGTCATCGTTCACCGCAGCAACGCGCGCCATCGCGCCCGCGACGTCGTGACCCGCATGCGCGGGCTGATTCCGCGCCAGATGTTCGACGTCGTGATCCAGGCCGCCATCGGTGCCGAAATCATCGCTCGCGAAAACGTCAAGGCGCTGCGCAAGAACGTGCTGGCCAAGTGTTATGGCGGCGACATCTCGCGCAAGAAGAAGCTGCTGGAAAAGCAGAAGGCCGGCAAGAAGCGCATGAAGCAGGTCGGCACGGTGGAAATTCCCCAGGAAGCTTTCCTGGCCATCCTGCAAGTGGACGACAAATAGAACCCAAGAAGGCGGTTAGCTGATGAGTTGGAACTTTGCCCTGATCCTGTTTGTTCTGCTGGTGCTGACCGGCATTATCTGGGCGCTCGATCTGGTTGTTCTGCGGCGCGGCCGCGAGCGTCGGGCGCAAGAGGCGATGGCGCAGTACGATGCGGCCCTGGTCGGCGACGCCCAGGAAGCCGAACGCCTGCGCCGTGAGGCCGGCGACAAGGCCCGTCGCGTGCCGTGGTGGATCGAATACGCCGTCAGCTTTTTCCCTGTGATCCTGTTCGTGTTCGTGCTGCGATCGTTCGTGGTCGAGCCGTTCCGCATCCCCTCGGGCTCGATGTTGCCCACCTTGCAATCGGGCGACCTGATCCTGGTGAACAAGTTCAGCTATGGCCTGCGCCTGCCTGTCATCGACAAGAAGGTCGTCGATATCGGCAAGCCGCAGCGTGGCGACGTGTTCGTGTTCCGCTATCCCGTGGATCCGGACGTCGACTACATCAAGCGCGTGGTCGGCCTGCCGGGTGACGAAGTGGCCTACCTGGACAAAAAGCTGTACGTGAACGGCGAATTGGTGACGCATGTGCGCGACGGCGACTACTTCGAACCCGACCGTGTGTCGTATATCGCACAATATAAAGAGAAGTTGGGCGAAGTTAGCCACAATATCCTGCTGGATGAAAGCCGGCCGCAGGAATATCGTCCGCAGTACCAATTTCCGTCCATCGGGAACTGCCAATATTCCCGCGATGGGGTACGCTGCAAAGTACCCGAAGGGCAGTACTTCGCCATGGGCGATAATCGGGATAACAGCGCCGACAGCCGATATTGGGGTTTCGTACCTGAAGCCAATATCGTCGGGAAGGCCTTCTTCATCTGGATGAATTTCAGCGATCTCAGCCGGATCGGCCGGTTCAACTGATTATGTCGCTAGCCACGCTAGAAAACCGGCTGGATCACCACTTCGGTGATCCAGCACTGCTTGAACAGGCACTGACGCACCGCAGCCATGGTGCGCGCCACAACGAGCGGCTGGAATTCCTTGGGGATTCCGTGCTGAACTTCGTCGTCGCGGCCATGCTGTTCGAGCGTTATTCCAAAATCGACGAGGGCGACCTGTCGCGCCTGCGGGCCAACCTGGTCAAGCAGGCCTCGTTGGCCGATATCGCCCAGCGCCTGGAACTGTCGCAGTACCTGCGCCTGGGCGAAGGCGAATTGAAAAGCGGCGGTTTCCGCCGCCCGTCGATCCTGGCGGACACGGTCGAGGCCCTGTTCGGCGCCGTGTTTCTGGATGCCGGCTTCGATGCTGCCCGCCGCGTGATCGTGCGCCAGTACCAGCCGGTGCTGGCTTCGGTCGATCCCAAGACCCTGGGCAAGGACGCCAAGACCTTGCTGCAGGAATTCCTGCAGGGCCGCAAGCTGGCCCTGCCCGTGTATACCGTGGTGGCCACGCATGGCGCGGCCCACAGCCAGCAGTTTGAAGTCGAGTGCGCCATTCCGGCGCTCGAGATCAAAGTGACGGCACCTGGCGCCAGCCGTCGCGCCGCCGAGCAATCGGCGGCCAAGCTGGCGCTGGAAGCCGCGCTGGCCGTCAGCCCGGCCGCCAAGGCTGCCCGCAAGTCGGGCAAGGCGCGCAAAACCGCGCAATTGTCGCTGCCCGTGGCAGTGTCCCAAGAGACTAAATGAGCGATACCCCTTTTCGTACCGGCTTCGTGGCCATCGTCGGCCGCCCCAATGTGGGCAAGTCCACGCTGACGAACGCCCTGATCGGTTCCAAGATTTCCATCGTGTCGCGCAAGGCGCAGACGACGCGTCACCGCATTCATGGCGTGCTGACGCGCGAGCACGAGCAATTCGTGTTCGTCGATACGCCGGGGTTCCAGACGCGCCATGGCGGCGCCATGAACCGCATGATGAACCGCGTCGTGACGCAGGCCCTGGCCGACGTCGACGTGGTGGTGCACGTGGTCGAGGCCGGCAAGTGGTCCGAGGGTGACGCCAAGTTGCTGCCGCTCTTGCCGTCGCCGGAGCGCACCATCCTGGTCGTCAGCAAGATCGACGCCCTGAAGAACCGCGACGAGCTGTTCGCCTTTGTCTCCAAGATCATGGCGCTGCACCCGTTCGGCGCCGTAGTGCCGGTCAGTGCCACCAAGAACCAGCAACTGGATCAGTTGCTGCAGGAAATCGCGGCGCGCCTGCCGGAAGGCGAGGCGATGTTCGAAGAAGACACCCTGACCGACCGCCCGATGCGCTTCATCGCGGCCGAGCTGGTGCGCGAGAAGATATTCCGCCTGGTCGGCGACGAGCTGCCCTACGGCTGTACGGTCGTCATCGAGCAATGGGAAGAAACCGACAAGGGCGCACGCATTGCGGCCTGCGTCGTCGTCGAGCGTGACAGCCACAAGCCCATTCTGCTGGGCACGGGTGGCATGCACATGAAACGCATCGCTTCCGAGGCGCGGCAGGACATCGCCAAGCTGCTGGACAAGCCGGTGCACCTTGAGATCTACATCAAGGTGCGCAAGGGCTGGTCCGACCGCGAGAGTGCGCTGCGCGATCTGGGCTATGAGTAAACGGGCGCCACGCGTCCAGGATCGCCCGGGATACATGCTGCACGCCACTGCGTGGCGTGAGACTTCCCTCATTGTTCAGACCTTCTCGCGCGACCACGGCTGCGTGGCCATGGTCGCCAAGGGCGCCAAGCGCCCGTATTCCGTCCTGCGCCCCGTGTTGTCGGCCTTTCAGCCCTTGCTGCTGTCCTGGACCGGCAACGGCGAAGTCAAGACGCTGACGCGCGCCGAGATCATGGGCGTGCGCGCCCTGAGCGGCACCGCGCTGATGTCGGCCTGGTACATGAACGAGCTGCTGCTGCGGCTGTTGCCCCGCGAAGACGCCCATCCCTTGCTGTTCGATGCCTACGACATGGCGTTGCAGCAGCTGTCGGGCGGCACCCGCGCGGCCGGCGCCTTGCGCCGTTTCGAATGGACGTTGCTGCGCGAAACCGGCTATGGCGTGGATGAAGCCGAGCCCGATTTTGACGACCCGGTCATCGAACCTGCCTTGCGCCGCGACCTGCGCGAACGCCTGGCCGAGAACCTGGCCGGCCGGCCCCTGGCCACGCGCCGGGTGCTGATGGACCTGCAGCGCATCTGAGCCTGCGGCGCGTTCGGCCATGACCTTCACGCTCAAACAGGTCGAGACCTTCCGCACGGTCTATGAAACCGAAAGCGTGACCGCCGCCGCGCGGCGCCTGGACGTATCCCCCGCCACCGTCAGCGCCACCCTGGCCGCCCTGGAAGCCAGCATTGAACTGCGGCTGTTCGAACGCGTGCGCCAGCGCATGCTGCGCACCCCCGAAGCCACGCTGCTGTACGAAGAAATCCGGCGCCTGAACGTGGGGCTGGAAAGCCTGGGCAGGAAGATCCGCGCCATTCGCGGAGCGGCCCAGCCGCGCCTGCGCATCGGTTGCATCCATGCCTATAGCGGCGCAGTGGTCAGCGATGCCATCACGCGCTTTCGCCAACGCTACCCGGATACGCCGCTGTACTTGCAGATACGCGATTCGAACACCTTGCGCGACATGGTCGTATCCGGCGAGCTGGACCTGGCGACCGTGGCCGACGAGTCAGAACTGGAAGGCCTGCGTGGCCATCGGTTGGCCAGTTTGCGAGCCGTCGTGGTGTTTCCCAAGGACCATGCGCTGGCGCGCCTCGCGCAGGTCGGGTTTGCCCAGCTGGCCGACGCCGATGTCATAGCGTTGAACACGGAAGATGCCTCGCGCCAGCGGCTGGATGCGCTGGTGCTGCAGGCCGGCGCCAGTCTGAAGATCGCGATCGAGACGCCGTATTCCGCCACGGTCTGCCAGTTGGCACTGGACGGCCATGGGATTGGCATTGCCAATCCCGCCACGGCGGTGAGCCTGGAAGCGGCGGGGTTGTGCCACCGGCCGCTGGGCGCCCCGGTGCACTTCGAGTGCCACATGATCGTCCATGGCAGCCGGCCCTTGTCCGAGGCCGGCAAATTCTGGGCAACCTGTCTGCGTGCTGCGCTGGCGCCGCTGGTGGAACGCTATGGGGTTGCCCGCGGCTAGACGCGCAGCGCAGCGGGTCCGCCGCGGCCTCGAGCCCGCGTCACCCCCGCCGTCCGTCCGACGTCAGGATCAGCACGACGGACGACTCGGCATCCAATTGCCCGGCGCGTCGCAGTCGCGTCAGCGCGGCCAGCGCCGCGGCCGACGACAGTTCGGTGGCCAGGCCCATGCGTTCCAGCCGTTGCTGGGCTTGCGCGGCGGCGGCATCCGAGACCTCGACCGGTGAGCCGCCCGAGCGCGACAGGGCTTGCAGCGACTGCAGGGTGGTGGTGCCGCCCGCGATCGAATACTGATCCGTGGTGCCTTCCCAGAGGCTGCGTGCATCGCCCGTGGTCTGCGCCCGCGACAGCCGGGCGTAGGGCTCGACGGCGTGCAGGCGTGGCAGCTGTGCAATCAGGCCGGCGTTCAGCAGGTGCTGCCAGCCCAACAGGATGCCCCACAACAGGTCGCCCCGCGCGGTCGGCACGACGATGTCGGTCGGCAGGCCGCAAGCATCGAAGATTTCGCGCGCGATGGGCTTGTAGCCTTCGACGCCATAAGGGTGGGTGCCGACGGGCGGATTGAGGTAGTTGGTGCCGGCAAAGGCCCCCTGGTTGCGGCACAGGTCCGCCACGAAGGGCCAGCGGCCCAGGCTGTCGTCGAAAGCCGTGAGGCGCGCGCCGAAGCGCTGCATGGCATCGCGTTGCAGGGGCGGACAGTTGCGGGTGATGGCGATGTCCGCTTGCAGTCCGGCGGCGGCGCAGTAGGCGGCCAGCGATACGCCGGCATTGCCGCTGGATGCGGCGGCCACGCGCGATGCCCCCGCCAGGCGGGCGCGGGACACGAGCTGCGCGGCCATGCGGTCCTTGTGGCTGCCGGTGGGATTGGCGCTTTCGCACTTGAGCCACAGCCGGCCGACGCCTTCGGCCTGTGCCAGCGTGGCGGCGTCCAGGCAGGGCGTGGCGCCTTCGCCCAGCGTGACAGGCTCCCACACCGGCAACGGCATCGCGTCATCGCCTGCGGCGGCCTCGTAGCGGCATTCCAGCGAGGCGGGGTGGCCGGCCTGCAGGCAGTGGGGGCAGCCTTCGGGGTAGTCGGCGGGCGGCAGCAGGCGTTCGCAGCGGATGCAGCGCAGGCCGGACAAGCGGGGGTTCATCTGCATGGGTCAGTACAACGAGGCAAGGGAGTCCAGGGAAAGGGCAGGCGCGACTTGCAGCAGGCAGTCGCCATCGTCGCTGCGGGCGATGGCGCGCAGGCAGACGACGGTGCCTGCCTGCGGGCTAGGCAAGTTGCGCGAAGCCAGGTCGGGCCGGGCCGGTTCGATGAGCTGGCCGATGGTCTGGCCGGCCGTCACGGTCTGGCCGAGGGCGACGCCGGGTACGAAGACGCCGCTGTCGTGCGTACGCAAGGTGGCGGCCGGCGCATCCAGGTCATAGAGGGACGGGTTGGGTCGGCGCGGCGCGGTGCTGGACAGAAGGCCCAGCTCGGCCAGGCAGCCCAACAGGCCGTCGCGGCAATCTTCGACCAGTGTGCGGGTGGTTTCGCGGCCGCCGCCGATTTCCGCGCTGAGCCGCAGCACGCCCAGGCGGCTGGCAGCCGCGGGCAGGGAGCCGGCTTCGGTGCCGCGAAAGAACACGCAATGGGGCTGGCCGAAGGCGCGCGCCAGCGCCGGCAGGCGTTCGTCGTACGCATCGTCGCCGTAGCGGGTGATGACCGATGACGGCAGGTAACGCAGCGATGCGCCACCGCTATGCACGTCGACCAGCGTCTGGATGCGCGGCAACAGCCGGGCTTCCAATGCGGCGGCCACGCTTTCCGTGTAGCCGCGCGCAGGCGCGCCCAGGAAGGCGCGATTGAGGTTGCCGGCGTCCGAGGGCGACAGGCGGGTGCCGGCCAGAGACGCTTCGGCGTTGGCGGCGGGCAGCAGGTAGACCGTGCCGCGTTGCAGGATGCCGGGCAGCAGGTGCCACAGTTGCAGGATGGCGGCCTGGCCTTCCCATTCGTCGCCATGCACGCCGGCCATCAGGGCCACGGCGGGGCCGGGCCCGGCCTCGATCTTCAGCATGGGCACGGTGATGCGCCGGTACGCCGATGTGTTGGTGGCGGCGGCGCAGGTGAAGTCCTCCCGGCTTACCTTGGCCATGGCGAGGCTCCCGTCGGCAGCGCGCGACGCGTCAATCCAGCGTGGTGCCGGCGGCCTTGATGATGCTTTCCCATTTGGGCAGTTCCTTCTGGATCTGGGTCTTCACGTCTTCGGGCGAGCCGCCCAGCGGTTCTTGCGATCGGCTGCGCAGTTCCTTGCTGACCGCGTCCGAACGCAGGGCGGTGTTCATGGCCGCGTTGAGCTTGGCAACCACCGCGGGGGGCGTGCCGGCAGGCGCCACCAGGGCGCTCCAGGCGGATTGCTCATAGTCGGGATAGCCCTGTTCGGCCACGGTCGGCACGTCCGGATTGGAGGCGGCACGGCCCTTGGTGGTGACGGCCAGCGCGCGCAGGCGGCCGTCCTTCAGGTTGCCGATCAAGGGCGGCAGGTTCTCCATCATCGAATCCACATGCCCGCCCAGGAGGTCCGACAACTGGGCGGCGGTGGCCTTGTAGGGAATCTGGCGCACGGCCGCGCCGGTCTGGGCGATGAACAGTTTGACGCCGACTTCGCTGGTGGTGCCGGGGTCTGCCGAGGTCATGGTCAGGCGGTCGGGCTGGGCGCGGCTGGCGGCGATGAAGCTTTTCAGGTCGCGATACGGCGAGGCCGCGTTCACCACGATGACGTTGGGCGTTTCGGCCACCAGCCCGACCGGGACGATGTCGCGATCCAGGTCATAAAGCTGCTGCTTGAAGAGATACCGGTGCAGCACCAGGGTGCCGACGTGGGCGTAGCCGATGGTGTAGCCGTCAGGCGCCGCGCGTACCAAGGCCTGGGTGCCGATGCGGCCCCCCGCGCCCACGCGGTTTTCCACGACCACAGGCTGTCCCAGCGTACGGCTCATTTCCTGGCCGACCAGGCGGGCGGTGATGTCGGCGTTGCCGCCGGCCGCCGCCGGCACGATCAGGGTGATCGGGCGGGTGGGGTAATCGGCCAGCGCGGGCGGCGCGGTCAGGCAAAGCAACAGGGCGGCAAGGCTGGCGGTGCGTGTCATGACGATTCCCGGGACGTTAAGGGCGTATGCAATCGTAGGGTGCGATCAGGCTGCGCTATTGTGCGGCGGCCCTGCCGGGAATTCGTTCGGTTTATTAAGATGGATGTTTGGTTGAATCTAATGGTTCGGCCACAGGCACGGGCCGGTCGGCGCGGCGGCCCAGCCCATAGCCAAGCGCGGCGGCGGCCAGCGCGCAGGCTGCGCCCAGCAGGGCGATCAAGGCGACCCCGTGGCCCAGCGCGTCCACGCCGGCCTTGACCCAGCCGCTGGCGGCGTCGCCCGCCCGGTACACGACGGTATCGATGACGTTCTTGGTCTTGTACTTGTCTTCAGACGAGACCGCCGTGAACAGCATTTCCCGCCCTGGACGGATCAAGGCATATTCGCCCACGCGGCGCAGGATCATGGCCCCCGCCAGTACCGCGAACACGGGGTAGGCCGCCAGCGCCAGAAAGGCCAGCACCATGGCCACCGGCACGGCGGTCATCAGGAACCGCACGCCCAGCCGGGCGGCCACGCGCCCGGTGATGAACAACTGCGACAGCAGCGCCAGCGCCTGGACCGTGAAGTCCAGCGCCGAGAACACGCGGAGGCGCTGGGCGGTGTCGCTGAATGCACCAGCCACCAGGCGAGCCTGCTCCATGTAGAGAAAGGTGTTGAGGGTGGCCAGCAGCACGACCAGCCCGGCAATGCCCAGCAGGTAGCGCGACTGGAACACGCGCGCCAAGCCTGCCAGCAGGGTGCCCGGAATGGGCCGGGCCATGTCGGCCGTGTCGGCGTTGGAATGCGTGGCGCCGCGCCAGCGCAGCAGCCAGCGCTTGAGCGGCAACGTGGCGGTCAGCAGCAGGGCCGACAGCAGCAGCAGGCCCGCCGGGCCCAGCGCCCCGGCCAGCAGCCCGCCCAGCAGCGGGCCACACAGCCCGCCGGCGCTCGCGCCTGCGGCGATCAACGCGAACAGGCGCTTGGCGGAGTCCATGCGGAACACGTCGGCCATCAGGCTCCAGGCCAGCGACACCACGAACAGATTGAAGACCGACAGCCAGACATAGAAGCTGCGTGCCGCCCAGACGCTGTCGGGGCGCCAATGGAACAGCGCGGCATAGCCTGCCATGGTCGCGGCGAACACGGCATAGACCCAGGTCACCAGCGTGGCGCGCGGCACCCGGGCGGACAGCCAGCCGAACAGCGGCACCACCGCCAGCATGGCGACGAACGTGGCGGTG
>PJUB01000271.1_pt1 | contig 28394 bp, 32 predicted proteins | sample 1512141 | NCBI WGS metagenome assembly PJUB01 (sample SAMN08177677, study PRJNA422409) | Soil metagenome, whole genome shotgun sequencing project. | isolation source: Soil enriched on filter paper: alkali lignin treatment | place: USA: Madison | collected 2015-01-15 | reverse complement strand
GCGCAGCTTGCGCTCGACCGTGAAGCACTCCGGCGCCTTGATGTCTTCGAGGTTGATGCCGCCGAAGGTGGCTTCCAGCCCGGCAATGATCTCGACCAGCTTGTCCGGGTCGGTTTCGTTGATTTCGATGTCGAACACGTCCAGGCCGGCGAACTTCTTGAACAGCACCGCCTTGCCTTCCATGACCGGCTTGGAGGCCAGCGCGCCGATGTTGCCCAGGCCCAGCACCGCGGTGCCGTTGGTGATCACGCCCACCAGGTTGCCGCGGCCGGTGTAACGGAACACGTTGGCCGGATCCGCCACGATTTCCTCGCAGGCCGCCGCCACGCCCGGCGAGTACGCCAGGGCCAGGTCACGCTGGTTGGTCAGCGGCTTGGACGCCACGACGGAGATCTTTCCCGGGGTGGGAAACTCGTGATAGTCCAGAGCGGCCTGGCGGTCGGATTGCGAATTCATGGGGCGGCGCCTCCTCGTCTTGAATAGGGAAAATTCTAGGGCCGAAGACATAAGGCGATCATTCAGATTTAATATTGTCACATCACCTTTTCATTATGGCTTGTCTATGACGCCGTTTTCCCCGGACGAGGTTATCCGGAAACTGACCTCGCGGCTGAAGATGCGGCACCTGATGCTGCTGCTGCAGATCGAGCAGCACGGTTCGCTGACGCGGGTGGCCGAGCACATGGCCACGAGCCAGCCGGCCGTGACCAATGCGCTGGCCGAGCTGGAAAGCATGTTCGACGTGCCGCTGTTCGAACGCTCGGTACGCGGCATGACGCCCACGCCGCTGGGCGCGGTGGTGCTGGCCCGTGCCCGCGCCCTGGTGCACGACCTGGGCCACCTGGTGCAGGAAATGGAAGCCGTGGCCGCCGGCCATGCCGCCCACCTGCACATCGGCGTGATTCCGTTCGTGTCGGGGCAGATGCTGTCCGCGGCCATCGCCCGCACCGTGCCGCAGGGGCGCGGCATTACCGCCACCATCCACGAGGGCCAGGGGCCGGCGCTGCTGCGCCAACTGCGCGACCACACGCTGGACGTGGTGGTGGGCTGGGCCACGCCGTCGGTGGACCTGCGCCAGATCGATTTCGAGGTGCTGTACCACCAGCCGCCGCGCCTGATCGCCAGCCGCCGCCTGGCCGCCCGGCTGGGCCGCACGCGGCTGGAATGGAACATGCTGGCCGACCTGGACTGGATTCTGGGCACGCCGGACAGCCCGATCCGCGAGCAAGTCGCCGACATTTTCCTGCGCGCCGGGCTGGCGCCGCCGACGCCATCGGTGCAAAGCGATTCGTCCAAGCTGATCGGCGAGATGATCGTGGCCAGCGACCGCGCCGTGTCCATCCTGCCGGCCGACATCGCCGATGAGCTGGTGCGCATCGCCGGCGCGGCGATCGTGCCCTATTCGTTCGACTGGACCCTGCCGCCCATTTCATTGTTCACCCGCGCCGACGGCCTGCGTCGCAATGTCGACGCGCTGTTTGCCGCCGCGCTACGCGAGGTGTTCGGTCGCGCAGGACGCTAATGGATACATTTATGTACGCATAGCAATATATTTGGTATCCGTAGCCAGCGATTCATCAAGAACTGTAAAGACTCGTCAACCCGGCCCTGCTGCACTCCTATACTGCCCCGCGCATAGCATTTCAGGAGGCCTGTAGCAGTGTTCACCCGTCAACGTTTGTTTCTGCGGTGCGTGGCGCTTGCCACGCTTTGTACCGGCACACTGTCAGGCTGCAATTCGCTGCTATCCGAAGGTACCGGTGCCGGCGCGGGCATTGCCGGCGCCGCCATCGCCAACCAGATCACCGACAACGCCACCGTCGCCACCGGCATCGGCTTGGGCGTGCAGGCCGGTGCGAAGGCGGCCCTGGCCTATGCCCAACGCAAAACGCGCGGCGAAGAACAAGACGCCATCGCACGCGCAGCCGGCCCCCTGGCGGTCGGCGATGTGGCGCCCTGGAGCGTCGAGCATCAATTGCCGCTTGACCGTGACGCCCAGGGGCAGGTGACCATCAGCCGGCTCATGGGCAATGACGACCTGCAATGCAAAGAGGTCGTGTTTTCGATCGACACGCCCGCCGAAAAACCGCAGACCGATCCGCAACGAGCGTTCTACGTCACCACGATATGCCGCGACGGCGAGACCTGGCGCTGGGCCAGCGCCGAACCGGCGACGGCCCGCTGGGGGGCATTGCAGTGAGGCCGGTCGGCATCGCCCTGCTGACGATCGCTGCGACGCTGGGCCTGGCCGGGTGCCAGAGTTCGTCCATCGGCAGCGCCACCGGCGCCATCGTGGGCACGGCCAGCGGTGCCGCCACCGCCAATCCGGTGGCCGGCTTCGCCATCGGCGTCGGCGTGCAGGCGGCGGTCGATGCCAGCGTCAAGTACGTCATGCGCGAATGGAAGAACGACCAGCAGAACGTCATGGCCAACGCCGCCGGCCAGTTGGACCCCGGCCAGGTGCGCCAGTGGCAGATCCGCCGCTGGCTGCCGTTCGGCAATGAACAAGGCAGCATCCAGGTGCTGCGCGAGATCGACACGCCGCTGGCGCGTTGCCGCGAAGTGCTGTTCACCGTGACGGCAGACAAGACGGCGGCGCAGGCCTACGTGAGCCAGATCTGCCGGCAGCCGGCCGGGCAATGGAAATGGGCCGCCGCCGAGCCGGCCGTGACGCGCTGGGACGGCCTGCAATAACCCGGGCCGGACGGCCCCAGGGCGCCCCCCAGCGCGCTCGCTTGATCCCGGACTTGCCGCGCGGCGATACTGCACGTTCGCCCCTGTCATCCGGACCGCCCATGCCCCACAGCCAGTTCGTCATGCCGCGCAGCGCCCTGGCGGGCGTGCAGGCGGTGGCCGCGCGCAGCGGACGCACCTTCGCACGGCATACCCACGACCAGTTCGGCATCGGCGTGATGTGCCACGGCGCGCAGGTCTCGCACAGCGGCCGCGGACAAGTCGAGGCCGGCCCGGGACAGGTCATCACGGTCAACCCCGGCGAAGTGCACGATGGCGCGCCCATCGGCGGCGAACGAGCCTGGCAGATGCTGTACCTGGACCCCGCCGTGGTCGCGGATGCGGCAGAGGGCCTGCCGCGCAGCGGCGAGTTTGCCTTCGAACACCCCGTCCTGGACACCCCTGCGCTGGCCGCGGACGTGCAGGCCCTGTATGCGCAGGCCATCTCGCCTGCCTCGCCCCTGGCGTGCGATGCGCTGCTGCGGCGGATTCTGGCGCGCGCGGGCGGGCGCGCCCTCCCGGTGCGCGAGGCCGGCGCGCCCGCCGCCATTCGCCATGCCATCGGCCTGATCGACGATGCGCCCGCCGCGGCGCTGTCGCTGGCCGATCTGGCCCATGCCAGCGGCCTGAGCCGCTTCCAGGTGCTGCGCGCGTTCAGCCGCGCCACGGGCATGACGCCGCACGCCTATCAATTGCAGCGGCGCCTGCTCCTGGCGCGCAGCCTGCTGCGCCAGGGTACGGCGCTGGCCGAGGCAGCCGCCGCGGCAGGCTTTGCCGACCAGAGCCACATGACCCGGCTGTTCGCGCGCGCCTATGGGGTGTCGCCAGGGCGCTACGCGCAGGCGGTCGCGCGCTGAATCACCGCAGGCGGCCGCGGCCCCGTCGAACAGACCTGGGCGGCCCTGCAATTTCGTTCAAGACCGCGCCGCGCGCTGGCGTCTACGCTGCGGTTCTCGTTGAACACAGCCGCACTCCATGAACAGAACTTTGCAGGGCCACGCCTGCCTGGCCGCGGCCATGGCGCTGGTGGGCAGCACGGTGGTGGCCAGCAAGATCATCGCCGCCGGGCTGCCGCCGTTCACCGCCACGGCGTTGCGCTTCGCCGCGGCATTGCCTTGCTTCGCGCTGCTATGGCGCCTGACCGGCACACGGCTGCCGCGCCTGCAATGGCGCGACTGGCTGCTGCTGACGGCGCAGGCCATTGCCGGCAGCGTGGGCTACACCACCTTGCTGATCGCCGGCCTGCAGCACACGTCCGCGGTGGACGCCGGGGTGATCCTGGGCACCCTGCCCCTGGTGTCGGCCGGCATCGCCATCGTGGTGCTGGGCGAACGGCCTGGCCGGGCCACCCTGCTGGCGATTGGCGCGGCGGCAGCCGGCGTCTGGCTGATGACGCGCAGCGGCGCGGCGGACAGGGCGGGCTCCCTGGCCGGCAACGCGCTGGTGCTGGGCGCGGTGCTTTGCGAAGGGCTGTTCATCCTGCTGCACAAGCGCCTGCGCTCGCCGGTGCCGCCCTTGGCGCTGTCGACCCTCCTGTGCGCCATCGGCCTGGCGGTGTGCGTGCCGGCCAGCCTGGTGGAAGCGCCCTGGACCCTGGCGGTTTCCGCCGACGCGTTGATCGCGGTAGCCTATTACGCGCTGGTGCCGACGGTGGGGGGGTTCCTGCTGTGGTACGCGGGGGCTGCCCGTGCGCCCGGATCGGACGCCGCGCTATTCACCGCTATTGCGCCGGTATCGGCCGTGCTGCTGGCGGCCGCGTTGCTGGGCGAAAGCCTGTCGGCCAGCCAGTTCTGGGGCATGGCCTGCGTGCTGGGCGCCGTCTTCATCCTGGGTGGGGCACGCAAGCCCGCCGCCGTCACGAGGTAAGCCATGCTGTTCCGCCATGCAAGCGCCATCTGGCGCGATTACCCGCAGTTGTCCGCCGGCGTGCTGCACCTGCGCGGCGTCCACGCGCAAGCGTCCGTCGCCGCCCATGCCGAACCCTTCATCGCGCGGGCCCGCGCGCGGCTGGCGCAAGGCAGTGAATCCGACCTGCCCGAGATCCAGGCCTGGCGGCGCGCCTTTGCCAGCATGGGCGTCAAGCCCACGCAGTACCGCTGCGCCTCGGAAGCGCTGCTGCGGCGCCTGCGCAAGGACGGCGCGCCGCCGCCGCTGCACCCGCTGATCGACTTGTGCAATGCCGTGTCGATGGCATACGCGATCCCGGTCGCGGTGCTGGACTTGAGACAGGTCGGATCTGCGCTGGAAGTCCGTCCCGCCGATGGCACCGAAACCTACCTGACGTTCGGCGGCGAAACGGAACATCCCGAGCCCGGCGAAGTGACCTACGCCGACCCGGAAGGCCGCGCCCATGCCCGGCGCTGGACCAACCGGCAAAGCGGGCTGTCGGCCGTGCGCGACGACACGCGCGACGTGCTGATCGTGGCCGAGGCCCTGCACGCGAGCGCGGCCGATGATGTGGCGCGGCTGGTGCAGGAATTGCACACAGCGCTGGCGGACCTTTGGCAGCCGCCGTTGCGCCACGCGTTGCTGACGGCGCAGTCGCCGGCTTTTGAGGTCCGGCGGGACGCCGCGAAGCCGGAGTAAGTTGCCTTCAACCGCGGCTGAACGCCAGGGCGAATTCATCCGAAAAAATGTCGGCCAGCGAATGCCGCAGGGCGGCGGCGCGCTCGGCGCCATAAGCGGCCTCGAAACGCTGCTGCGCGTCTTTCCACAGGCGCCTGGACTCGGCCAGCTTGGCACGGCCCGCGTCAGTCAGCGCGACCCGGCGGCTGCGGCCGTCGCGTTCGTCGCGCGCCATGCTGACATAGCCGTCGCGTTCGAGCGGCTTGAGGTTGTGCGCCAGCGCCGAGCGGTCCAGCACCATGGCGCGCGCCAGGTCGGTCATGGACGGCGTGCCGGCGCGCGCGATGTGCACCAGGATCGAATGCTGCGAGACCTTCAGGCCGCAAGGGGCCAGCACCGTGTCGTAGAGCTGCGAGACGCGGCGGGTGGCCTTGCGCAGGGCGGCGCCGTTGCAGATCAGCGGGTCCTGGGGGATGGTGGAGGCGAAGGGTTCGGCGTCGGACATGGTGGCTTCGGACGACTTGGTTGAGCGGGAATGACGGCAGCGCAAGCGATGGAAAGCGCCCGCGGCAATGCGCAGGGACCTGAACAGGCGGCGGGTCGCGACCGCGCCAGGCGGGCCCGGTCCACTACGCTACTTCCACGCCGGACTGGAGTCTAGCCCATTCTTGACAGATATTGGCATATGCACGTAAATTTTCCGCACGCTCCCCTTATGGCCTTCCCGTCCCCATGTCCGCCATCCCCGCCGCGCCCACGCCCCGCCCCGCCAACGCGCGCCTGCAGGCGATGCTGCACGCCCCCATTGCCCCCACGCTGGCCCGGCTGGCCTGGCCCAACATCCTGATGATGTTGGCACAGTCGGCCACCGGCTTGATCGAAACCTGGTTCCTGGCGCGGCTGGGCACGCCGGTGCTGGCCGGGGTGGCGCTGGTGGTGCCGGTGCTGATGCTGATGCAGAACATGTCGCAGGGCGCGATGGGCGGCGGCATCTCGGCGGCGGTGGCGCGCACGCTGGGCGCGGGCCGCCAGCAAGAGGCCGACCAGCTGGTGCTGCACGCGGTGGTGCTGAATGCGGCACTGGGCGCGGTGTTCTGCGTGCTGCTGCTGGTGTTCGGCCCGCAGCTGTATCGCGCGCTGGGCGCCGATGGCGCCGCGCTGGACGCGGCGCTGGCGTACTCCAACGTGATCTTCGGCGGCATCGTGCTGATGTGGCTGATGAATGCCTTTGCCAGCGTCATCCGCGGCACCGGCAACATGTTGGTGCCGGGCGCGGTGATCTGCGGCGGCGCGCTGCTGCTGGTACCGCTGTCGCCCTGCCTGATCTTCGGCTGGGGCCCATTTCCCGCATTGGGCGTGGCGGGCGGCGGCTGGGCGCTGGTGACCTACTACGCGGTGGGCACGCTGGTGCTGGGCGGCTATTGCCTGAGCGGCCGCAACGCCGCGCGCCTGACGCGCAGCCGGCTGCACCTGAGCCTGCTGCGCAGCATCCTCAGCGTGGGCGCGCTGGCGACGCTGAACCCCTTGCTGACCAACGGCCTGGTGGCGCTGACCGCCGCGCTGGTCGGCGCCTACGCCGGCACCGCGGCAGTGGCCGGCTACGGCATCGCGGTGCGGCTGGAGTATCTGATGATTCCGCTGGCCTTCGGCCTGGGCGCGCCGATGGTCGCGATGGTGGGGTCCAACATCGGCGCCGGCCAGCCCGAACGCGCGTTGCGCATCGCGTTGACGGGCGGCGCCATGGCCTTCGTGCTGGCCGAGATCATCGGCCTGGCGGCGGCATTTTTCCCCGAAGCCTGGTTGCGGCTGTTCGGCGCCCAGGACCACATGCTGGAAGCGGGCGCGGCCTACTTGCGCATCGTCGGACCGCTGTATGGATTTTTCGCGCTGGGCTTTTCGATGTATTTCGCCTCGCAGGGCGCGGGGCGCTTGAAGTGGCCGTTGCTGGCGGGATTCCTGCGGCTGCTGATCGGCGCGGGCCTGGGCGGCGCCGCCTTGCATTTCACCGGATCGCTGACGGTGTTCTTCGCCATCGCGGCGGCGGCCATGTGCCTGTACGGCCTGATCATCCTGGGCGCGGTCGCGTCGGGGTCGTGGTTCGAGCCCGGGCATCTGCGCAAGCCGGGCCTGGCGGCGCGTTAGCCGTGGCGCGGCGCCGGCTTGGCCGGTATCCCGCCAAGCGGCAGGGCCGCGCCATGACGTGGCAGGATACGCGCTACGACTTGGGCGCGTCGCGCAGCGCGTAGGCCACCAACTGTTGCGCATACGCCGGCAGTTCCCCGCGCACGCACAGCACCAGGTCGCGCACCGCCCAATCGTCCACCAGCGCCACGCGCCGCACGCCGGCCGCGCGGCCATGCCGCACGGCCGCCACCCGCGGCATGATTGCCACCCCCACCCCAAGCCCCACCATCCGGCATACGGCGTCGAAGCTGCGCAGGCGCACCCGATACGACAGCACCTTGCCGCTGCGGCGCGCATGGTGCGCAATGTGTTCCTGCAAGGCGCTGCCTTGCACCAGGCCGACGAATTCCTCGTCCGCCACCTCGGCCAAGGTCACGGTCTGGCGTCCGGCCAAGGGATGGCCCGCCGGCACCACCAGCGCCAGCGGGTCATGCCGAAAGCGCAGCACCTGCAAGCCGTGCAGGTCGGTGGAATCGGCCAGCACGCCGATATCGCAGGTACCGGCGCGCAGGGCGTCGGCGATTTCGTAGCTGAGGCGTTCTTCCAGGTCCACCGACACGCGCGGGTGGTCCTTGAGGAATTCGCCCAGCACCTGCGGCAGGTATTCGCTGAGCGCGGTGGTGTTGCACAGCACCCGCACGTGGCCCTTGAGCCCCTGGCCGTAGTGGTCCAGTTCGCCGCGCATGCGATCCATCTGCGCCAGCACCAGGCGGGCGTGATGGGCCAGCGTGCGGCCGGCGGGCGTGGCCTGCACGCCACGATGTTCGCGCAGCAGCAGCGGCACGCCCAGCGTGTCTTCCATGCCGCGGATGCGTTCGCTGGCGGACGCCAGGGTCATGTGCGAACGGCGCGCGCCCGCCGTGATGGAGCCGGTCTCCTGCACATTCAGGAACAGGCGTAGGTCGGTCAGATCGAAGCGCATGCAAAAAAGCGTAGCACGGCAGGCTCAGGCTGTTCCATAGGCCAGGTACGCGAGATCCCGATACGGCGTTACGCAGGCCCGGGTGCAGAATCTGCCCATTCATCCTCGATGAAGGGAGATTTCCATGAAAATCCAGATGCTGCGACATCAACTGGCCCTGTGGCCCTTGGCCTTGCTGACGGCCCTGGCCCTGCATTCCTCAGGCCGGGCCGAAGCCCCGGCCGGGCTGTCGGCCTACACGACCCCGGTACAGAAATACGCGCTGGCGCTGGAGGCCCAGACCCAGGGCGACTATCCCGCCATGCTGGCCTGGCTGCGCGCCGCGGCGCGCGACGGCCACGCGCCGGCCCAGCGCATGCTGGGCATCGCGCTGCTGGGCGGTCCTGCCCTGTACGGCGGCGTCCAGCCCACCGATCTGTGCGAGGGCCGCCAGTGGCTGTTGCGCGCCGCCCGGCAAGGGCAGGACAACGCAGACGACGTGGCGTACGCGCTGTTCGGCCGCCCGCGCGATGCGCTGACCGCCCACTGCGAGGCCGCATGAATCCGTACGACGGGATGGCCGGCGGCACGCCGGCGCTGCTGGCCGCGACGGTAGCCGTTTTTATCCTGGCAGGCGTGGTGAAGGGCGTGGTGGGGCTGGGCCTGCCCACCATCTCCATGGCGCTGCTGGCGCTGGTGATGGCGCCGGCGCAGGCGGCGGCGCTGCTGATCGTGCCGTCGCTGATCACCAACCTGTGGCAGGCGCGGCCCTGGCCGACCTTGATGCCGGCGCTGCGCCGCATTGCCGGCATGCAGGTCGGCGTGTGCGTCGGCACGATTGCCGGCGCGCTGTGGCTGGGCGCGCCCTCGGGCCACTGGGCCAGCGTCTGCCTGGGCGCAGCGCTGGTGGCCTATGCGGCCTGGGGGCTGTTCGGCACGCCGCCCGCCGTCCCTGCGCGCCACGAAGGCGCATGGGGCGTGGCGGTGGGCGCCATCACCGGCGTCATCACGGCGGCCACGGGCGTGTTCGTGATTCCCGCCGTGCCGTTCCTGCAGGCGCTGAACCTGGGCAAGGACGGCCTGATCCAGGCCATGGGCATTTCGTTCACGGTGTCCACGGTGGCGCTGGCGGCCGGGCTGTGGCTGACCGGCAGCTACTCGCCGGCCGCCGCAGGCGCGTCAGTGCTGATGCTGCTGCCCGCGCTGGGCGGCATGGCGCTGGGGCAGTGGCTGCGCGACCGGCTGTCGGCGCGCACCTTCAAGCTGTGCTTCATGGTGAGCCTGGCGCTGTTGGGCGCCTACCAGGCGGCGCAGGGCCTGGCCGGGTAGACGCCGCGGCGCATCAGGCCGCCAGGCGGCGCTCGTCCCTGCGCCGTTCGTCCGCCCTTCGCTCGTCCACAAAACCGATCGACACCGACATCTCGCGCCAACGCGCCAGCTCCTGCTGCACCGATTGGATCTTGGCGCGTGCCTGGTCGAAGGCATCGCGGCCCAGGAACAGGTGCAGGGGCGCGTATTGCGCCTGCGCGGCCTGGATCAGGGCGCGCGCCGCCTTGACCGGATCCCCGGCCGGCGCGGCGATGCCCGACAGGTCGGTGCGCCCGGCTTCGGGATGGCTCGCTTGCGGCGCGCCCGCCGCCTGACCGTGCATCGCGCCCGGATACACCACCGACACCCGCACGCCATACGGCGCGGCTTCGGCAGCCAGGGCCTCGCTCAGGCCGCTGACGGCGAACTTGGTGGCGCTGTAGGCGCCCCACCCCGCGTAGCCGCCATCAAACCCCAGGATCGACGACACATTGAACACGTGGCCCGCCCGCTGTGCCCGCAGGCGCGGCATCACCGCGCGCACCACGTTCAGCACGCCGAACACATTGATATCGAAGGTATCGCGCAACTCACCGTCCGACAGCGTTTCCAGCGGTCCCGCCAGGCTGCAGGCGGCGTTGTTGACCACCACGTCGATGCGGCCGAAACCCGCGATGGCGGTGTCGACCGCGCGGTGCACGCTGCGCGCGTCGGCCAGGTCCACGGCCAGCGGCAGGAAGCGGCCTTCCAGCTTGGCATCCACCGCGTCGAGCAAGGCGTCGACGTCGCGCGACGTGGCCGCCACCTTGTGGCCCTGGTCGAGCAGCATCCTGACCAATGCCAGGCCCAGGCCGCTGGACGCGTCCGTCACAAACCAGATTTTTTCGGTGCTCATGCGATCTCCCTCTACTTGCGGCAGCCGGCAACACGCCGGCAACCCGCCCGTGCCCATCGATTCACGCGGAACCCATCGACCCCAAGCGTGAGAGGGATATTAAGAATCGCACGGGGCAGCGTACAGGCTCGTTCTTGCGTGAAACCTGCCTATTTCTACAGGCTTGCCGGCACGGCCACCGTGGCGGTGCGGCATCGCCGCGGCCAGGCGGCGGCTTGGCGCCCTGCCGCCCGGCGCGGTGCGGGTTCAGCCCAACGCGCTGCGATAGTGCTCGCTGTCGAATCGCGGCGCGGAATCCGCGGGCGGCGCGTCGGTGACGGCGGCGGGTGCAGGCGCAGCCGCGGCGTCGACGCCAAAGAGGGAAAGTTCAGCGGTGACCAATGCAAGCAGGAAATTTGCCATGATGACTCCTTTGATTCACATGCCCGGACCGGCGGCGGCTGCGTCGGTCTTATATAAGACATAGGGGTCCATCTTGCTGACGGCGGCGCCGCGCGTCCATTTGCTTGTGTCAATCGCGGCGATTGAGGCAACTTAAGGCCGCGCAATCCGGCGAAAAACTGGACGCAGGACACTCACCGTGCAAAACGGCGTCGCTGCCCCGTCTGGCGCACCGCCGCGACCAGCGACTGCACCGCCGGTTCGGCCGAGCGCAGGAAGGCGTAGAAGCGCGCATTGGGCAGCGCCGGCATGCCGTCTTCGCGCGATAGCGCGCGCAGGCCCTGGCGCAACTGGCTGCGCGCCACCGGGGCCACGGCAAAGCCTGCCTGCGCGGCGGCCAGGCAGCCCGCCATGCTGGCGCTTTCAAAGGCGGGCAGCCAGGCGCGGCGCGCCGCGCCCAGCGCGCCGATGGCCGCCTCGCGATACACACAAGGTTCCGGAAACACCGCCAGCGGCACCTGAGGCCCTGACTTCCAGGGCTTGTCTTCGGCCCAGGCCCAGACCAGCTCTTCTTCCCACAACAGTTCGCCCTCGTCCTGCACCCGCGCGCATTGCTTGCCAAACACCACGTCGAGCTTGCCGCGCGCCTGCTGACGCAGCAGGTCTGCCGTAACGCCGACCTTCAGTTCGATCGAGGCCTCGGGATGGGCGCGGTGGAACGCTTGCAGCACTTCGGCCAGCCAGGCGCCGGCAAAATCTTCCGACGAGCCGATGCGCAGCCGCCCTTTCAGACGCGCACCGCTCAGGCGGGCGCGCGCCTCGCGTTCCAGGTCGACGATGTTGCGCGCATACGCGTACAGCGTTTCGCCGGCCGCGGTGAGCTCGAAGCTGCGGGTGGTGCGTTCGAGCAGCACGGAACCGGCCACCATTTCCAGGCGCTTGATATGGCCGCTGACCGCCGAGGGCGTGAGCGCCAGCGCGTCGGCCGCCAGCGCAAAGCCGCCGTTGTCCACCACTTCCAGGAAAGTGCGCAGCAGGGTCAGGTCAAGCACGGCGCCGGTCGGTTCGGCCAAGGTATCCATGGAGTCGATTCCGCAATACATGATTTGTTGATAATACACACTGATTATTCACCAATCATGACCATGCGCGCCGCTATCGTAAGGCTTCCCGCTACTGCAAGGATGCAATGCCATGGCCCCCTACGCCACGATCCGCACCCCGCGACTGGACATCGCCTACCTGGAATGGAACCCCGCCGGCGCACGCACCGCCGTGCTGCTTCACGGCTGGCCGGACAGCCCCGAAAGCTGGCGCACGGTGGCGCAGCGCCTGGCGGCCGAAGGATACCGGGTGCTGTGCCCGGCACTGCGAGGCTTCAGCGCCACGCGCTTTCTGGACGCGGCCACGCCACGCAGCGGCGAACTGGCCGCGCTGGGCCGCGACCTGCTGGATTTCATAGCGGCGCTGGGGCTGATGCGGCCGCTTCTGGTGGGCCATGACTGGGGCGCACGCGCCGCCGCCAACGCCTGCGGCCTGCAGCCGGCCGTGGCCTCGCACCTGGCATTGCTGTCCGTCGGGTACGGCACCAACGACCCGTCGCAGGCATTGCCGCTGCCCCAGGCCCGCAATTATTGGTACCACTGGCTCATGGCAACGCCTCGCGGCGCGGATACGGTGCGCAATGATGGGCCTGCGTTCGCGCGATATATGTGGGATACCTGGTCCCCCGCCGGCTGGTATGCCGAGGCGGAATTCGCCGAGGCGGCGCGCGCCTTCGACAACCCCGACTGGGCCAACGTCGTGCTGCATTCCTATCGCCACCGCTGGGGTTTCGAAGCCGGCGACCCCGCCTATGCGGGCGACAACGCGCAGTTGACGCCCGCGCCGCGGTTGGCAGTACCCACGCTGGTGCTGCACGGGAGCGCGGACACCTGCAACCTGCCGGCCACATCCGAAGGTCGGGCACACTATTTCACCGGCGGATACGAGCGGCGGGTGCTGGACGGCGTAGGCCATTTCCCGCAGCGTGAAGCGCCGCAGGCCGTGTCCGACGCCATCCTGAAGTTCTGCGCCGCGCTGCCCGCCGCTCGTTGATTTCCCCGTCCGCACGGCCGACAGTCGAGCCCGGCCCGGCAGGAAAACGGCGAATGACGGATAATCCCGGATGTTTCCCGCCGCAACGCCGGCGGTTTTTTTCTCGGGCGCCTCTGCCCGACAGCATTCGGAGTCAGCTATGTATCGCGGCATTGAGGCGATTGAACACTTCATGGAATCGGTCGGCCTGACCTGGCGCCCCGGCAGCACCGAAGGCGCCGACCTGCGCGTCAGCTACCGCATCGGCAACACCCGTCCGCTGAACATCGACTGCACGCTGGTCGAATTCCATTGCGACGCCAAGCGCCCCAAGGTCTGGGTGCCCGAGTTCTCGCGCACCAGCTTTCACCAGTGGTTTGAAGTGCCCTTCCAGGAATTCGAGTACACGCCCGGCGGCTCGATGCTGAAGATCAAGGCCCCCGCCCGCGGCAATGCGCCGCCCTACAGCGTGGGCATCAAGCCGCTGGCCTGATCGCCCCGGCGCCTGGCGGCCGTCTCGCGCGGCCGCTCAAGGCGCGCAATGCCTGCCCGGCAGACGCCGGGCCACACCCCGCACGCAGACCTGGCTACACCGCCTTGTACATGATGGTCGTGCCGTCCAGCCTGGACGGATCCCGCGCATCGCGGGCGAATCCCGGTATCACCCCCACCGTCACATAGCCCAGCGAGCCGTACAGCGGCTCGGCGCTGTCCCCCGTGCGGGTGTCCAGCGTGATCAGGCTGCGGCCCTGTTCCACCGCCAGCTTTTCCGCGTCCTGCATCAGGCGCCGCGCGATGCCGCGCCGCCGGAAGTCCGGGTGCACCAGCAGCTTGCGGATCTCGGCGCGGTGCGGCTGGTTGGGCGGCGTATCGCAATCGAGCTGCACCGAACCGGCTACGCGGCCGTCCTGCATGGCCACCAGCAGCGACGCCTTGCCCGCCGCCAGCGACGGCAGCACCTTGTCACGCCAGAAGGCCTGCGCGTCTTCCTGCGTATAGGGCAGCACGAAACTGACGCTGGCGCCGTCCTGCACGCAGGCCTGCAACAACGCGCCCAAGCCGGGCAGAAGGTCGCGGGCCTGGTCCGCGGAAGGGCGAATGTATTCAAGCGTGGCAATGGACATGACGGGTTCTCAGACAATGAAGAGCAGGTAACGGGCGCCGCAGTGCGGCGGAGTATCGAAAGCGCTGGCGCCTTGCAGCTGATAGCGCAGGCAGTCGCCCGGCGCCAGGGTGTAGGCCTGGCCGTCGACGGTCAGGGAGAGTTCGCCTTCCAGCATCACCAGATGGTGTTCCATGCCGGCGCGCGGCGCCTGGTCGTAACGGATATGGGCATCGGCGGCCAGCTCGCAGGCCAGCACTTCGCCAGCCAGCTTCTGCGATGGCGGCGACACCGACCGGCGCGTGAAGCCGGTGCTGTCGTCGACCCACAGCGCCTGCGCGGCGGCCGGCACCAGCGGCGCAAAATCGTCCTCGACCATGCGCATCAGCCGCGACATGGTCAGGCCATAGGCGCCGCACAGCTTGCCCAGCACGTTGGCGGTGGGGCTGACTTCGGCGTTTTCCAGGCGCGACAGCGTGGCGCGGCTGACGCCGGCGCGGCCGGCCAGTTCGTCCAGCGACCAACCGCGCGCCAGGCGCAATGCCTTCAGGCGGCCGGCCAGGCGCTGGTCCAGGTCAGGGTCTTGGGGCGAAGTGCCCAGGCTTGATGAATTTTCCATATTAGAGAATTTCTCTCAAATACGGAAAACCGTCAAGCCCTGTCTTTCCCTGCTCCGGCTGCCTTGTCGACAATTCGGCACAATACGGCGTATGCATACCGCCCGATTCGTCTCCCTGACCGTCCTGTGCCTTGGCTTCCTGACGGGCTGCAGCCTGCCGCCCCTGGACGCTCGCAACGCCTCGCAGGCGCTCACCCCGGAAGCCTCCCGCGATACCGCGCTGGGCCACGCCATTGCGCCGCTGGCTGCCGGACACCCGGGCAAATCGGGTATCCACCCGCTGGCCGATGCCTACGACGCGTTTGCCGCGCGCATGATGCTCGCGCGCGCCGCCCAGCGCAGCCTGGACGTGCAGTACTACATCTGGCACGACGACATGACGGGCACCATGCTGCTCGAAGCGCTGCACGAGGCCGCCGACCGCGGCGTGCGCGTGCGCCTGCTGCTGGACGACAACGGCACCGCCGGGCTGGACAAGGTGCTGGCGGCGCTGGACGCACACCCCAACATCGAAGTGCGCCTGTACAACCCGTTCGTGGTGCGCTGGCCCAAGTTCGTCGGCTACCTGACCGACTTCCGGCGCCTGAACCGGCGCATGCACAACAAGTCGTTCACGGCCGACAACCAGGCCACCATCGTCGGCGGCCGCAACATTGGCGACGAGTATTTCGGCGCCGCCAACGGCGTGCTGTTCACCGACCTGGACGTGCTGGCCATCGGCGCCGCCGTCAACGACGTGTCGACCGACTTCGACCGCTACTGGGCCAGCGAATCGGCCTACCCGGTGGACCGGCTGCTCAAGCCGGCCGCTCCCGGTGCGCTGGCCGAGTTGGCGCGTTCTGCCAACATGGTCGAAAAATCTCCCGAGGCCGCGGCCTACGCCGAGGCCATGCGCAAGCTGCCGTTCATCCAGCAACTGCTGCGCGGCGAATTGACGCTGGAATGGGCCGACACCCGCATGGTCAGCGACGACCCGCGCAAGACGCTGGGCACGGCGCCGCCCGAAGCCATGCTGCCGCACCAGTTGCACGAGATCGTCGGCGCGCCCAAGGTGGACGTGGAACTGGTGTCGCCCTATTTCGTGCCCACGGCCAGCGGCACCGAGGCCTTCGTGAAACTGGCGCAGAGCGGGGTGAAGGTGCGCGTGCTGACCAATGCGCTGGAAGCCACCGACGTGGCCGTGGTGCATTCCGGCTATGCCTCGCGCCGCCGCGACCTGCTGGCCGGCGGCGTCGAGCTGTTCGAGATGAAGCGCCAGGCGGGCGCCGAGCGCAACAAGAGCCTGGGGCCGTTCGGCAGTTCCGGTTCCAGCCTGCATGCCAAGACCTTCGCGGTGGACGGACGCAGCGTATTCGTGGGCTCGTTCAATTTCGACCCGCGCTCGGCACGGCTGAATACCGAACTGGGCTTCGTGATCGACAGCCCGACGCTGGCGCGCCACATCGCCGAGGCCTTCGACAACGACATCCCGCCCACCGCCTACCGGGTCTGCCTGGACGACAAGGGTGCGCTCTATTGGCTGGAGCAGCGCGATGGCAAGACCATCCGCCATGACACCGAACCCGGCACCACCGCATGGAAGCGCTTTTCGGTGTGGTTCATGTCGCTGCTGCCGATCGAATCGCTGCTGTAGCCCCCGCCACGAAGGCAACTTGCGGAGTGCCGCGCCTGTCGCCGCGGCGTAGACTGAACCCCATCCCGACTCTGCCGCACCGCCCTTTGCCGTCGCCACCATGAGCAAGCTGGACACCCTGGACTGGACCCGCATCACCGCCGACCTGGACGCCCACGGCCACGCCGTGGCGGCAGGTCTGTTGACGCCCGCGCAGTGCCAGGCGCTGGCCGCCGCTTATGCCGACGATGAACGCTACCGCAGCCGCATCGTCATGAGCCGCCATGGCTTCGGCCGGGGAGAATACAAGTACTTCGCCTATCCGCTGCCGCGGCTGCTGCACAACCTGCGCACCGCCCTGTACCCGCGCCTGGCGCCCATCGCCAACCGCTGGAACCGGCAGATGGGCATTGCCGTGCAATACCCGGACGATCACGCCGCGTTCCTGGCGCGCTGCCACCAGGCCGGCCAGCGTCGGCCCACGCCGCTGATCCTGCAATACGGCCCGGGTGACTACAACTGCCTGCACCAGGACCTGTACGGCGAACACGTGTTTCCGCTGCAGGTGGCCGTGCTGCTGTCGCAGCCGGGCGAGGACTTCACCGGCGGCGAATTCGTCATGACCGAAACCGACAGCCATGGCCAACGCGCCGAAGTGCTGCCGCTGCAACAGGGCGACGCGCTGGTCTTCACCGTGAACCAGCGCCCGGTCGCCGGCGCGCGCGGCTGGCGCCGGGTGGCCATGCGCCATGGCGTCAGCGCCCTGCGCGAAGGCCGGCGCCATACGCTGGGCGTGATCTTCCATGATGCGACCTGACATGAGCCCTACCCTGGATCTGTTCGGCGACGACGACACCGCGCAATCGGGCCGTGAAATGCTGGGCGAGCAATCGGTGGTGCTGCGCGGCTACGCCCTGCCCTATGCGGCGGCGCTGCTGGCCGGCGTGGATGCCGTGACGGCCCAGGCGCCGTTTCGCAACATGGTCACGCCGGGCGGCTACACCATGTCGGTGGCCCTGACCAACTGCGGCCGCTATGGCTGGACGACAGACGCGCACGGCTACCGCTACAGCCGCAACGACCCGTTGTCGGGCCAGCCCTGGCCCGACATGCCCGCTGCCTTCGACGACCTGGCGCGGCGCGCCGCTGACCAGGCGGGCTTTCCCGGCTTCGCGCCGGACGCCTGCCTGGTCAACCGCTACGAACCCGGTTCGCGCCTGTCGCTGCACCAGGACAAGGACGAACGCGACTACGGCTCGCCGATCGTGTCGGTCTCGCTGGGCATGCCGGCGGTGTTCCTGTTCGGCGGCCACGACCGCGCGGACAAGGCCCGCCGCGTGCCGCTGTTCCATGGCGACGTGGTCGTCTGGGGTGGCGTGGACCGGCTGCGCTTTCATGGCGTGATGCCGTTGAAAGATCATCCGCATCCACTGCTGGGCAGCCGGCGGATCAACTTCACGATCCGCCGGGCCGGCTGAATTCAGGCCGCGCGCAGCGCCACCTTCGGAAAGTCCACCGGCACGTCGAACGCCACGTTGACGTAGTTGGTGAACAGGTTCAGCGCCACGTGCGCCAGCAGCTCGACGATCTGGCCGTCGTCAAAGCCGGCCTGGCGCAGCGCGGCGACGTCCGCATCGCGCAACTGGCCGCGATCGCGCACCAGCTTCAGCGCGAAGTCCAGCGCCGCCGCCGTCTGCGGGTCGTCGGCGCGGCCGGCTTGCGCGGCGGCCATCTGTTCGGCGCTGGCGCCGGCTTTCCGGCCCAGCGCCGTATGCGCGGCCAGGCAGTATTCGCAGCGGTTGCTGTCGGCCACGGCCACGGCAACCTTCTCGCCCAGTTGCGCGGGCAGCACGCCGCCGCCCAGGGCGCCGAACGCGGCCCACAGGCTTTGCAGGGCGGCGGGCGAGTTGGCCACCGCGCGAAACATGTTGGGCGTGGCGCCGAACGCGCCATGGATCTGGCGCAGGATGTCCCGGCTGGCAGCCGGGGCGGACGTGGCATCGACGAGAGGAATGCGGGACATGAGCGTTTCCTTTGAATGAAAGGGCCGGGCCGGAATGGCTGTGGGCTGGAACCCAGTATTCCGCTTTCCGCAGTAGCATTGGATACCTTGCGTCCACAAAACATATCCATTCGTCCATGTCCGAGCCATCAGCCCCGGTCGACCGCCTGTCCGCCCTGCTGGAGCAGTTCCGCGCCCGCGCCCGGCTGTTCCATAGCGGCGCGATGTGCGGGCTGACCCGCTTTGCACCCGAAACCGGCCGCGGTTTCCTGCACGTGCTGCGGCGCGGCCAGATGGAAGTGCGGCACCCGGTGAGCGCGGGCCTGCCGCGGCGGCTGGCCCTGACCGAACCGACGCTGCTGTTCTACCCGCGGCCGGTGCGGCACGATTTCCACAACCCGCCGCAGGATGGATCCGACTTCACCTGCGCCACGCTGGATTTCGACGGTGGCGCGCGCAACCCGCTGGTGCGCGCGCTGCCTGCCCTGATCGCGCTGCCGCTGGCCCGCGTGCAGGGGCTGGAGCAGGCGCTGGCGCTGCTGTTCGCCGAAACCGAATCCGTGCGCTGCGGCCAGCGCCTGCTGGCCGACAGGCTGTTCGAAGTGGTGCTGATCCAGCTGCTGCGCTGGCTGATCGACCACCCCAGCGAAGCCGGCATCCAGGCCGGGTTGATGACAGGCCTGGCCGACCCCCGGCTGGCCCGCGCCCTGGTGGCCATCCACCAGGCACCTGGCGCGCCCTGGACCCTGGCCGACCTGGCCGGCCAGGCGGGCATGTCGCGCAGCGCCTTTGCTGCGGCGTTCAAGGCGGCGGTCGGCCAGCCGCCGGCCGTCTACCTGGCCGACTGGCGTCTGGCGCTGACCCAGGCTCGGCTGCGCGACGGCCGCCCGGTCAAGGCGATTGCCGCGGAACTGGGCTACGCCAATGCCTCGGCCCTGTCGCGGGCCTTCAGCCGCAAGCTGGGCGTGTCGCCGCGTGAATGGCTGGAAACCCCGGCGGCGGCGCCTGCTCAGTAGTTCCCGAGTGAGGGTTCCCCAGGGCTGGCGGCGCCGATGCCGCGGGCCTACTATCTGCCCTTTCCTTCCTTGCGGCCCGTCATGCGCCTTCCCATCGCCCTGGCATTGCTCTGTACGCTGGCCGCCGCGCCGGCCTGGTCCGCCGAACCTCCTGCCCTGGTCGAAAACTCGCTGGGCATGACCTTCGTGCATGTGCCTGCCGGCACCTTCCAGATGGGCAGCGACGAAACCGCCGATGCCCTGGCGCGCGACTTTCCCCACTACCCGAAAGAGCGCTTCACGCAGTTGTTCGACGAAGCCCCGGTGCACACGGTTCGCATCACCCGGCCGTTCTATCTTGAACGCACCGAGGTCACGGTGGGCCAGTTCCGCCGCTTCATCGAGGCGTCCGGCTACGTGCCCGAATCCGAGGCCGACGGCACCGGCGGCTACGGCTACAACGCCGCCTACGATCCCGACAAGACCGAACGCGGTGACGCCTTCGAAGGCCGCGATACCCGCTATTCGTGGCGCAACCCCGGCTTTGCCCAGACGGATGAGCACCCCGTGGTCAACGTCAGCTGGAACGATGCCACCGCCCTGGCACGCTGGCTCAGCCAGCAGGAAGGCCGCGTCTACCGCCTGCCCACCGAAGCCGAATGGGAATACGCGGCCCGGGCCGGCGGCCGCGCCCGCTATCAACACGGCGACGACCCGGCGGGCCTGCCGGACGTGGCCAATACGTTCGATGCTGACGCGGCGCCGTTGTGGCCCAGGTGGCAGGCCTTTGCGGCCCCGCGCAGCGACGGCCACACCTTCACGGCGCCGGTCGCCCGCTACGCCCCCAATGCCTTCGGGCTGTACGACATGCATGGCAATGCCTGGGAATGGGTGGCCGACTGGTACGGCGAAGACTATTACGCGCAATCGCCCCAGGACGACCCGCAGGGCCCGGCCAGCGGCAATGTGCGCGTGCGCCGCGGCGGCTCGTGGCACACCTGGCCGTTGTACGTGCGGTCGGCCTACCGCAACTGGAATACCCCCGAAACACGCTATCCGCTGGTCGGTTTCCGGCTGCTGCGCGAGGCCGACTGAGGCCTGCCCGGCGATCGCACCGCGGACGGTGACAACAGCCCCCGGCGTATAGCGGTTAGCATAGCCGCACATACCACTACAAAGAGAGTCCTGACATGCATTCGCTGGGCCGTCTCGTCCTGCTCGTCAACGATTACGACACCGCCATTTCTTTCTACCAGGACAAGCTGGGCATGGAGGTGTTCGTCGACATGGCCGTGGGCCAGCAACGCTTCGTGCACCTGCGCCTGCCCGAACAGCCATCGGTGGGCGTGTGGCTGTTGCAGGCCCAGACCCAGGCGCAACGCGACCGCGTCGGCGACCAGACCGGCGGCCAGCCGGTGGGCGTGTTCTACACCGACGACGTCGTGCGCGACCACGCCCGCTTCGTCGCCCGGGGCGTGCGCTTCACGCGTGAACCGGTGCACGACAATTTCGCCGTCTACGCACACTTCATCGACCTGTACGGCAACGAGTTCGTGCTGGTGCAATTGAAGAAGTAGGCAGGTGCAGGCCGCCGGCAGCAACCGGCCGGCCTGGCGCGCGTCACGCGGTGTCGCGTTCGATGGGGCCCTTTTCGCTTTCGATGACGCGCCTGGCGCCCCGGTCGGCGATGCGGGCTTCGACCCGCCGCAACACCGCCAATACGAACAGCGCCATCAGCGTACTGGCCACGGCGGTGGCCTCGCGGCCCATGCCCGCGGCCACGCCGATGGCGGCCGTCATCCAGATGCTGGCCGACGTGGTCAGGCCACGGATCTCGCGTTCATTGCTGAGCTTGATGATGGCGCCTGCGCCCAGAAAGCCGATGCCGGCGATGACGCCCTGCAGCACCCGGCTCAGGTCGCCCACCTGCATGCCGTTCTGCAGCGGCACCAGCACGAAGATCGCGGCGCCCAGGGCCACCAGCATATGGGTCCGCAGGCCGGCCGCCTTGCCGCTGCGTTCACGCTCGTAGCCCAGCAGGCCGCCCAGGATGACCGCCATGCCCAGGCGCAGCACGATGCGCGTGGCTTCGCCGACGTCCGGGATGTCGGCAAATTCGCTGCGCAGGGTGCTCCAGACTTCCAACCAGATTTCCGACATCGCCGTCTCCGGGCAAGGGGTGAACGCTGAATGACGCGGCGCCGGGCATCGCCGCGCCGGCCAGAACCAGCATAGCAGCGACAAGGACCTGGCCCTATAGGGGCGCCACCCAGGCCGCGTCTGTCCGCAACTGGTCCCAATGCAGCCCATGCTTGCCCAGGTACTTGCGCAGGCGGTCCGCATCATTGACCACGCTGCGTTCGGCGCGGGACGCCTGGAACAACTTGCGGCCGGCGTCCGACAGGCTGCGGGCCTGGGCGCAGACCTGCAGCACCGCTTGCAGTTGCAGCTGGTCGAACAGATCCATGGCGTCGACGCGCGCGTCGCCCAGCAACGCCCGCAGGTCCGGCGCAGCCGGCGTGGCCGCCGCGTCCTGCCCGTCGCGTTGCCACAGCCAGCGCAGCCGGGAAATCTCGGCCTCTACCAGTTCCAGGCTGATGCGCCCGCCTTCGGCCAATGTGGCCAACCGCGCGATGCTGGACGACAGGTCGCGAAAGTTGCCGCGCCACGGGGCCTCGGCACTCTGCGCGAAGGCCAGGTAGGCCTGGCGGGCTTCGACATTGAAGCGCGCGGCCCGATGGTGCTCGGTGGCGTAGGCCGCCAGCAGGTGGTCGATGTTGGGCTCGATGTCTTCGGCTCGCGCGGCCAGGCCGGGCAGGTCGTAGGTCCACATATTGATGCGGGCGTACAGGTCTTCGCGAAAGCGCCCCGCCGCGACCTCGCGCCGCAGGTCGCGGTTGGTGCCGGCGATCAGCTGGAAATCACTGTCGACCTCGCGGTCGGCGCCCACGGGATAGAAGCGCCGCTCTTCGATGGCCTTGAGCAGCATGGCCTGTTCGTCCACGCCCAGTTCGCCGATCTCGTCCAGGAACAGCACGCCTTCGTGCGCGGTGCGCAGCAAGCCGGCGCGGTCGGCCGCCGCGCCGGTGTAGGCGCCCTTTTTGTGGCCGAACAAGGCCGCCGCGGCCGTGTCGCCGCGCAGCGTGGCGCAGTTGACCTCGACGAACGGCCCCGCGATATGGTGCCGCGCCTTTTTCAGTTCGAACATGCGCCGCGCCAGGAACGACTTGCCGGCGCCGGTGGGCCCGGCCAGCAGGATGGGCGCGCGGGACCGCAGGGCCACCCGCTCGATCTCGGTGATGAGCGCGTTGAACCTGGCGTTGCGGGTGGCGATGCCGCGCTTGAGGAAGTCGACCGCATCGCGCTGCTCGTCGGCAAAGCGCTGGGCAATCACGTCATAGCGCGACAGGTCCAGGTCGATCAGCGCCAGGTCGCCCGGCTGGCCCGGGCGCTGCCGCCGCGGCGGCGCCGTCTGCACCAGCACGCCGGGCAACACGCGCGATTCCACCAGCAGGAACTGGCAGATCTGCACCACGTGCGTACCGGTGGTGATGTGAGCCCAGTATTCTTCGCGCTCGACATCGAAGGGATAGGCGCGCGCCCATTGGTACAGGCAGTGGTAGACCTCGCCAAAGTCCCAGGGGTCGGCCAGGTCGACTTCGACCAGGTTGACGACGGTTTCCGGGGACACGGCCGCGATGTCGACCTGGATCAGGTCGGCCAGCCGTCGGTGGCGGGCGGTGTACAGCAATTCCATGCGGGTGATGACACGGTCTTCGTGCTGCGTCAGCGCCACGGTGGGGCGCCACTTTTCCCAACGGGCCGGCCCCGTGCCGGCATCGAGCTGGGTGCCGATGAACCCCACGACCACGATCGGTTTCATTTTCTATATTTCTAGCTATATTTATAAGTTATCAGGATTCTAGAGGCAGCCCCTGCGACTGGCAACCCTGGCGCAATGGCCACCATTTCCTTTCACATCAAAGGCTTGCAAGATTCATGCAGGCAATTTTCAAAAGCTGGCACGGCGATTGCATAGAGAGAAGCAGGCGGCGCGCAAGGCCCGCCGCCCCTCACCATGCAATGGAGAAGAACATGACGTACAAGCTGCACCAAGTCGCCCAGGGCGTTCCCGTGAAGATGTGGACCGAAGGCGTGCCGGTCGAGGGCGAAGCCCTCCAGCAACTGGAAAACGCCGCCCGCCTGCCCATCATCTACAAGCACATCGCGGCCATGCCCGACGTGCACTACGGCATCGGCGCGACGGTGGGTTCGGTGATTCCGACCATCAAGGCCGTGATTCCGGCCGCCGTCGGCGTGGATATCGGCTGCGGCATGATGGCGTGCAAGACCACGCTGCACGCCAACGACCTGCCGGACAACCTGGGCCCGCTGCGCACGGCCATCGAGAAAGCCGTGCCGCACGGCATCTCGCCGCGCCGCAGCGGCCGCGACCAGGGGTCGTGGGAAACGCCGCCCGATGAAGCCGATATCGCCTGGCGCACCCTGTCGCCGGAATTCGAAGCGCTGTGCCAGGACTACCCGCGCCTGCGCAACACCAACAACTACAAGCACCTGGGCACGCTGGGTACGGGCAACCACTTCATCGAAGTGTGCCTGGACGAAGCCGGGTCGGTGTGGTTCATGCTGCACTCGGGGTCGCGCGGTGTCGGCAACGCCATCGGCACGATGTTCATCGAGCTGGCCAAGAAAGATGCCGAGCAGCACCAGCGCAACCTGCCCGACCAGGACCTGGCCTACTTCGAGGAAGGCTCGAAGTACTTCGGCGACTATGTCCGCGCGGTGGGCTGGGCGCAGAAGTTCGCGCGCGCCAACCGTGAAGTGATGATGCATCGCGTGGTGGGCGCCGCGCGCTCGGTGATCGGCAAGCCGTTCGAGGCGCACATGGAAGCGGTGAACTGCCACCACAACTATGTCAGCCGCGAAACCCACTTCGGCGAAGAGGTGCTGCTGACCCGCAAGGGCGCGGTAAGCGCCAAGGCCGGCGAACTGGGCATCATTCCGGGCAGCATGGGCGCCAAGAGCTACATCGTGCGCGGCAAGGGCAACCCGGAAAGCTTCATGAGCTGCAGCCACGGCGCCGGCCGCAAGATGAGCCGCACCAAGGCCAAGAAGCTGTACACGGTGGCCGACCAGGTGGCCGCGACCGAGGGCGTGGAATGCCGCAAGGACGCCAACGTGATCGACGAGATCCCGATGGCGTACAAGGACATCGACGCCGTGATGCAGGCGCAGCAGGACCTGGTGGAAGTGGTCTACACCCTCAAGCAGATCGTGTGCGTGAAGGGTTGAAAAAACCGGGCTGAACCAGCCCGGTTGAACAAGACGTTGAACAAGAAGAATGGCAATGATTGAACTGGATGGTTCCGAAGGAGAAGGCGGCGGGCAGGTGCTGCGCACCGCGCTCGCGCTTTCCATGATTACCGGCGTGCCGCTGCGCATCGAGCGCATCCGCGCCAGGCGTTCCAAGCCCGGCCTGATGCGCCAGCATCTGGCCTGCGTGCAGGCGGCGATGCAGATCAGCGGCGCCGAGTGCGAAGGCGCCGAACTCGGCTCGCAGCAGTTGCGCTTCACGCCGGGCCCGATACGCGCGGGCGATTACCGCTACGCGATCGCCAGCGCCGGCAGCTGCATGCTGGTCTTGCAGACCGTGCTGCCGGCGCTGCTGCGGGCCGACGGTCCCAGCCGCCTGGAATTGCAGGGCGGCACGCATAACCCGCTGGCGCCGTCGTTCGATTTCCTGGCGCGCGCCTATGCGCCGCTGGCGCTCCGGCTGGGCGCGGGGTTGACGCTGGACCTGCGCCGCCGCGGCTTCTACCCGGCGGGCGGCGGTGCGGTGACGGCCGAGATTACGCCCCCGGTGAAGGGCTTGGTCCCCGTGGATATCGCGCAGCGCGGCGCGGTGCAAAACCTGTCCGCGGAATGCATCGTGGCCGGCCTGCCGCGCGCCATCGCGCGGCGCGAACTGGACGTACTGGCCGAGCAACTGGGCTGGACGCAGGACCAGTTGCTTGTCGCTGCCTCGCACCAGAACGAAGGCCCGGGCAATGCCCTGACCGCCACGCTGGCGCATGCCGAGGTCACCGAGGTTTTCACGGCATACGGCGCCAAGGGCGTCCATGCGGAAACGGTGGCCGGCACGCTGGCGCGCGAGGTCGGCGCGTATCTTGCCAGCGACGCGGCACTGGGGCCGCACCTGGCCGACCAATGGCTGTTGCTGCTGGCGCTGGCGGTGCACGACAGCGGCACGCCGGCGTATTTCACCTGTTCCGAGATCACGGGGCACACCAGCACGAATGCGTCGGTGATCGAACGCTTCCTGCCCGTGGTCATTCGCCATGCCGCGCAGGCGGGCGGGCATCGCGTCGATATCTCGCCGGCTTGAATGCCGGCGCTAACGTCGTTCGGAATGCAGGCGGACCGTTGCCTGATATCGGCCACGGCTGTTCGGCCGCAGGCATCTGGTTTACAACTGCGCTGTACGACACCGGGTTGCCCGGGTCGATTTCCCACAGCGCCCCGGCATGTCGTCGGCGGGCGCGACCGCGAGGAGCTTCGGATGGATTTGCAGCTGCAAGGCAAGCGCGTGCTGGTGACAGGCGCATCCAAGGGCATCGGCCTGGCGTGCGCCATGGCGTTCGCGCGGGAAGGCGCCGAGCCGATATTGGTCGCGCGCGACGGTGCGGCGCTGCAGGCCGCGGCCCAGGCGATCCAGGCGCAGACGGGCACGTCCGCGCGCACGCTGGCGCTGGACCTGGCGCAAGCAGGCGCGGCGGCGCGCGTGCTCGATGAAGCGGGAGCGGTCGACATTCTGGTCAACAATGCCGGCGCGGTACCCGGCGGCGCGCTGGACCAGGTGGAGGATGCTCGCTGGCGCGCAGGGTGGGAACTGAAGGTGCACGGCTACATCGACCTGGCCCGCCACTACTACCCGCTGATGCGGCAGGCCGGCACGGGCGTCATCGCCAATGTCATCGGCATGGCCGGATCGGCCCCGCGCGCCGACTACATCTGTGGCGCAGCCGCCAACGCCTCGTTGATTGCCTTCACCCGCGCCCTGGGTGGCGATGCGCCGCGCCACGGCGTACGCGTCTTCGGCGTGAATCCGTCGCGCACGCGCACCGACCGCGTGCTGACGCTGGCCAGGCAACGTGCACAGGCGCGCTGGGGCGACGAATCGCGTTGGGAAGAAACCCTGTCCGACCTGCCCTTCGGCCGCCTGATGGAAGCCGAGGAAGTGGCGGACATGGTGGTGTTTGGCGCCTCGCCCCGGGCGGGCTACCTGAGCGGCACGGTCATCGACCTGGACGGCGGCGAGCAGTACGCCCGTTGAGCCTGACGGGCAGATCGGTCCCGACATGGCGGTCCCGCCCTGACCGGACGGGCCGCCACGTTTTCAGCCGGCGTTTCAGCGCGCCGCGGCCCAGCCGGCCAAGAGGGCCGGCAATTGCTTCATGTCGGTGAACAAGTGCGCCACGCCCACGCCCCGCAGGGCCTCGGCGCTGCTGTGGCCGTTGCCGTCGGGGCTATAGCCGAACACCGTGGCGCCTGCGGCAACGCCGGCCGTGGCGCCGGTGATGGTGTCTTCGACCACCGCGCAACGCGTCGGGTCCACGCCCAGCGCGCTGGCAGCCGCCAGGTAGACGTCGGGAAAGGGCTTGCTGCGCGGCATTTCGTGGCCGCTGAAGACCCGCTCGCCAAAGCAGTCGGCGATGCCGACCTTGGCCAGCTGCAATTCAACCTTGCGACGGTCGGCACCCGACGCCACGGCGATACGGCCGTCCAGCGTCTGGTGCAGGGCCCGCACCGCATCCGGCGCTCCGGGAATTTCAAGCAGTTCGCGGTCCAGGGCGCCATTGCGGCGCTCGCGGAACTGCGCGAACCAGTCGGGCGACAGCGCCACGCCGGTCTTCGATTGAATCAGGGGCAGCTCGTCGCGCACGGCCTTGCCGGTGAAGATGCGGGTGGCCTCTTCGAACGTGATCGCCCAGCCCAGCTCGTTGAGCATTTCGGTCAGGACGCGGGCGGTGATGGGTTCGGAATCGACCAGCACGCCGTCGCAGTCGAACAGCACGGCGTCAAAGGGAAAATCAGTCATTGCGGGCAGCAGGGGAAGAGTCCGGGAAGCCCTAGAGCATACTGCACCGCAGCAGCGGGCCGCGACCGCAAGCACCGGAGTGCCAATTCCCGCATGGGCCGCTATGCTGTCCTTCCCCCTGCCACGCCCCGTCGTCCATGACGCCACCGAAATCCGATCCCACCGCCCCCGCGGCCTCGCCGCGCAAGCCTGCCCGCCACTCCGCCCGCGAGGCTCCCCCGGCCGTTGCCGCCGCAGCGCCCCCGATTCCGCCACCGCCCACCGCCCTGTACAGACGCGCCGCCAAACACCTGGCCTCTTTGGACGACGACTGGGCCCGCCACGTCGCCGCCATCGGTCCGTGCCGACACGAATCGCGGCCGGCGCGCGACCCTTACCAGGCGCTGGTGCGCGCCATCGCCTACCAGCAGTTGCATGCGCGTGCCGGCGACGCGATCCTGGGGCGATTCCTGGCGCTGTACCCTGGCCAGACGTTTCCGCCGCCAGCCGCACTGCTGGGCACCGACCCGCAGGCGCAGCGCGACTGCGGCTTTTCGGCCTCGAAGCTGGCCACCATCCGCGGCATCGCCCAGGCGGCGCTGGACGGCGTCATTCCCGGCCGCGACGAAGCGCTGGCGATGACGGACGATGCGCTGGTCGAACGCCTGGTGGCGCTGCGCGGCGTGGGCCGCTGGACGGTAGAGATGCTGCTGATCTACACGCTGGAACGCATGGACATCCTGCCGGTCGACGACTACGGCGTGCGCGAGGGCTACCGCCGCCTGAAGCGGCTGGACAAGGCGCCCTCGCCCGCCCGGATGCGCACGATCGGCGAGGCCTTCAGCCCCTATCGCACCATCGCGGCGTGGTATCTGTGGCGCATGCCGGCAACGCCGACGCCGCAGGCCCCATGAGCGCGATGG
>PJUB01000269.1_pt1 | contig 28420 bp, 27 predicted proteins | sample 1512141 | NCBI WGS metagenome assembly PJUB01 (sample SAMN08177677, study PRJNA422409) | Soil metagenome, whole genome shotgun sequencing project. | isolation source: Soil enriched on filter paper: alkali lignin treatment | place: USA: Madison | collected 2015-01-15 | reverse complement strand
TCGGCAAAGGGGGTGAAACCACAACCGTTGCCACGACAGCCGACCTTCAGCCCGCCCAAACCCCGCGGACTATCGACAAAGCCAAAAGCACCGATCCGGAAATTGCCCGCTTACGCTACGCAATCCGAATCAGACAGAACATTGGAAGATTCTAATTTTTGGGTTCGATCCGGCCCAGCCGGTATACATCGGACAGAAAAGAAGCCGAATCCGTCCATTGGAAAGACGGCCAGCCCTGAGAATTCAAAGAATGCCGTCCTACGAATACCGCAGAAAGCCAAACACCGTGACGAAGTGGCAGGCCGAGCCGCCCATGACGAACAGGTGCCAGATGCCGTGGGCATGGCGCCAGCGCTTGTCGTGCGCGTAGAACACCGTGCCCACCGTATACAGCGCCGCCCCGGCCAGCAGCCAGGCCAGTCCGGCCGACGACAGCGCGCTGGCAATCGGCGCGGCACATATCACGCCCAGCCACCCCATGGCCAGGTACAGCGGCAAGGCGGGCGCGGCGCCGCGCGCCCACCAGAGTTCACGGCCGATGCCGTACAGGGCCAGCAGCCAGATCGCCACGGCCATCACCGCACCCCAGCCCAATTCCAGCGGCGCGAAAGCCAGGGGCGTGTAGGTGCCCGCGATCAATAGATAGATGGTGCAGTGGTCTGCCTTGGCCCACAGCGCTTTGCGGCGCCCGCGAGTGCAGTGATACAGCACCGACGAGGCATAGACGGCAATCATGGACACGGCGAACACCGCGCACGCCACGATCTGGCGCGACTGCACGTTCAATTCGGCCGCGCGGACGATCAACGCCCCCGACGCGGCCACGGCCAGCGCCAGGCCCGCCAGGTGCGTGGCGCCGTTGAAGCGTTCCCCTTCGTACATGCCGTCCCCTCCCCGTGCGCAGGCGTCGCGCCGACGCTTTCCATCATGCCGAAGCCATGTGACAAACCGGGGTCAGCAAGATGGGACAACGAGGGAACAGCAACTGGCGTTCCTGCCGGACGGCACGCCAGTGATGCCGGCAAGCACGTCGGTCAGGCGATGAAATCGACCGCGGCGGGATACCCTTCCAGCGCCCGCGCCGCGAGGATGGCCCGCTGCACCGCGATGGCCATCGCTTCGGCCGCCATCACGCCCAGCAGCATCGGGTTGCCGGGCTTGCCCGACGCACCCGTGCCTAGGGCAAACACCGTGTCGCCGTCCAGCATCGTGTGGATGGGGTTGATGGTGCGGGCCAGGCCGTCGTGCGCCATCTGCGCCATTTTCTGGGCCTGCGCCTTGGTCAGCCTGGCGTCGGTGGCAACCAGGCCGATGGTGGTGGCGGCGCCCTCGCGCATCGAGGTGGGCAGGTCGCCCGCCAGGATGGCCGCGCGGGTGTCCAGCAGGTGCTTGCCGTCGGCCGTGCGGGCGCCGGCCAGGATACGGCCGGTGGCCGGGTCCAGCACGTCGCCCACCGCGTTGACGGCCACGATGGCGCCCACCGTCACGCCGGCCACGGTCAGCGAGGCGCTGCCCAGGCCGCCCTTCATGGCGCGCTTGGCCCCGTACAGCTTGCCCACGGTGGCCCCGGCGCCGGCGCCCACGTTGCCCTCTTGCGGCGGCTTGGCCGTGGCCGACTTGCAGGCCTGGTAGCCGGCCGCGGCATCGGGCCGTATCGACGCGTCGCCCACCCCCAGGTCGAACAGGATGGCCGCGGGCACGATGGGCACGTGCGCCACGCCGACGTCAAAACCGATCTTGCGTTCTTCCAGGTAGCGCATGACGCCGGTGGCCGCTTCCAGGCCGAAGGCGCTGCCGCCTGCCAGCATCACGGCGTGCACTTTTTCCACCATGTTGACCGGGTTGAGCAGGTCGGTTTCACGGGTGCCGGGCGCCGCGCCGCGTACGTCCACCCCGCCGACGGCGCCTGCCTCGGCAATGATGACCGTGCAGCCGGTCGGGCGGCGGGTGTCGGTGAAATGCCCCACCTTCAGCCCGGCCACGTCGGTGATGCTGCCCCCGCCCGGCATGCGCCGCAAACCGCCCCCGCCGTGCGCCGGCGCCACCCCGGCCATCGCTGCGGCGCCCGCCGCGGCCATCATGAAAGCCCGCCTGTTCCACTGTTGTTGCACGCCTGTCTCCGTCTGTGTCATGCCCAGGAAAAACCCCGTGCCGCTCGGCCCGGGGCGCGATCCAACCATATGACTTGCCGCTATATTTTTACTATTCCTTATGCTTTGTGGAAAAATAGGCCCGTTGTTAGAGTGCGGCTACGCCGGAGGGCATTGCAAGTGCCACATGCTCTCCACAGTGATATCCCATCCGTGGAGCATTGCCATGAAACTCTTGCGCTCGTTGTTCATCGCCGGCCTCGTCCAGGTCGCCGCCCTGTCCGCCGCCCACGCCCAGTCGGGGCTGGACCAGATCAAATCCGCCGGCGTGTTCAAGATCGGCACCGAAGGCACCTACGCCCCCTTCACTTTCCACGACGCATCCGGGCAGCTTACCGGTTTTGACGTCGACATCGGCCGCGCCATCGCCCAGCGCCTGGGCGTGAAGGCCGAATTCGTCGAAGGCAAATGGGACGGCCTGATCGCCGGGCTCGACGCCAAGCGCTACGACGCCGTGATCAACCAGGTCGGCATCACCGACGCGCGCCGCGCCAAATACGATTTTTCGGATCCGTACATCTCGTCGGCCGCCGTGCTGATCGTGCGCGACGACAACACCACCATCAAGTCCTTCGCCGACCTGAAGGGCAAGAAGTCCGCCAACACGCTGACCAGCAACTTCGGCAAGCTGGCGCAAAGCCATGGCGCCGACGTGGTGGCGGTGCAGGGTTTCAACGAAGCCATCGACCTGTTGACGTCGGGCCGCGTCGAAGCCACGGTCAACGACAACCTGTCGTTCCTGGACTTCAAGAAGCAAAAGCCCAACGCCAAGGTCAAGATCGCCGCCACCGACAAGGCCGCCGAATTCAGCAATTCGGGCGTGCTGCTGCGCAAGAACAACCCTGAACTGGTCGCCGCCATCAACAAGGCGCTGGCCGACATCAAGGCCGACGGCACCTACAAGACCATCTCGGTCAAGTACTTCGGCACGGACCTGTCGGCGCAGCAGTAAGCGGCTCGCTCCATGACGCTACCCTCGTGGCTGCAGGCCGTCCTGCCCGATTGGATCCTGGCGCAAGTGGCCGGCTGGACGGTGCCGGCCTGGGTGCAGTTGATGGCCGACTCGTTCTGGCCGTTGCTGCACGCCGGGCTGGTGTTCACCGTGCCGCTGACGCTGATGTCGTTCGCGCTGGGGCTGGCCTTGGCCTTCGTGGTGGCGCTGATCCGGCTGTTCGGCCCGGCGCCGCTGGTGGCGCTGGTGCGCTTTTATGTCTGGCTCATCCGCGGCACGCCGCTGCTGGTGCAGCTGTTCGTGATCTTCTACGGCCTGCCCAGCGTGGGCGTGGTACTTGACCCGCTGCCGGCCGCGCTGATCGGCTTCACGCTGAACGTCGGCGCCTACAACTCGGAAGTCATCCGCGGCGCCATCGAATCCATTTCGAAAGGCCAGTGGGAAGCCGCCTATTCCCTGAGCATGACGCGCGGCCAGGCGCTGCGCCGCACGGTGCTGCCGCAGGCGGCCCGCGTAGCCGTGCCGCCGCTGTCGAACTCATTCATTGCGCTGGTCAAGGACACCTCGCTGGCCGCCGTGCTGACGGTGCCCGAGATCTTCCAGGCGGCGCAGCGCATCGCCGCCGTCACCTACGAGCCGCTGATCCTGTACACCGAGGCCGCGCTGATCTACCTGGTGTTCAGTTCGGTGCTGTCCGCCGCCCAGGTTCGCCTGGAACGGCGCTTCGGCCAGCATGCCGTGTTTAGCGAGAACAAGCGATGATCCGCCTGGACAAGATCGAAAAATCCTTTGGCGGCAACCCCGTGCTCAAGCAGGTGGACGTGACCATCGCCGAAGGCAGCGTCACCGCCTTGATCGGCCCGTCCGGCAGCGGCAAGAGTACGTTGCTGCGCTGCGTCAACCTGCTGGAAGTGCCCGATCGCGGCCTGCTGGAAATCGGCCCCGAACAGGTCGAATTCGAACCCGGCCTGAAGCTGTCGCGCGACCAGGTCCAGCGGGTGCGCAAGCAGACCGGCATGGTGTTCCAGAATTTCCAGCTGTTCCCGCACCAGACCGTGATCGGCAACGTCATGGAAGGCCTGGTGACCGTGCAGAAATGGCCGGCCGACCGCGCCCGCGAGCGCGCCGAGGAACTGCTCAAGAAGGTCGGCATGCTGGAAAAGGCCGACGCCTGGCCCGCCAACCTGTCCGGCGGCCAGCAGCAGCGCGTGGCCATCGCCCGCGCCCTGGCGCCCGCTCCCCGCGTGCTGCTGTGCGATGAGCCGACGTCGGCGCTGGACCCGGGCCTGGCGGCCGAAGTGGTGGACGTGCTGCGCCAGCTGGCCAACGAAGGCATGACCATGCTCATGGCCACGCATGACCTGCGCCTGGCCGCCAGCGTCTCGCGCGAAGTGGTATTCCTGCTGGACGGCACCGTGATCGAAGCCGGCCCCTCTCGCGACCTCTTCACCCACCCCGCCGACCCGCGCACCGCCGCCTTCATCTCGACCTTGACGCAGGACGCGGGGCATCAAGCGTAGAAACACCCGGCCACTGACCTTTTCGCTAAAACAGCCGCCCGGCCGCCCGGCCGCCCGAAGGCCGGGCCGCCCCCTCGGGGGGCAGCAAGCACGCACAGCGTGCGCAGCGTGGGGGCCCCTCCTTCAGCGTGGGGGCTTTTATCTGCTCGGCAGGGATCCCGCAGGGTCGACGGCCTGCCCGTCGTAGCGCAACTCGAAATACAGCCCGACCTGCTTGCTGTCGCTGTTGCCCATTTCCGCTATCTTCTGGCCCTGGCTGACGCGTTGGCCTTCCTTGACCAGCAGCTTGCTGTTGTGGGCGTAGATGCTCAGGAAGCTGCCGCTGTGCTTGACGATCACCAGGTGGCCGTAGCCACGCAGGCCGCTGCCGGAATAGGCCACGGTGCCCGAGGCGGCCGCCACGACGGGCGTGCCGCTGCTGTTGGAAATGACGATGCCGTTCGAGCCCGACCCGTCGTAGCCGCGCGTGACCTTGCCCTGCGCCGGCCAGACCAGCGAGATCGCCCCGGGCGGCGCGGTTCGCCGCTTGCCCATGGCGGGCGCCGACGACTTGGTGCCTTGCGATGCCTTGCCGCGCGACTTGGTGGGCGGGGACGAACTGGCCTGGCCCGCCGGCGGCTGGACCCGCAGCATCTGCCCGACCTCGATCGAATTGGAATTGGACAGGTTGTTCCAGCGCACCAGGTTCGATACGCTGGTGCCTTGCTTGCGCGCGATCTGCGTCAGGGTATCGCCCGACTGGACTCGGTAATAGCCCGGCTGGACCTTGGTCGTGCCGCAGGCCGCCAGCAAGGCCAGCAGCGCGGCCAGCAACGCCCACCGGAACCATCGGGCGGCACGAACAGGGAAAGTCGCCGATACGCGCCCCGGCGCGGCGGCAAAAAGGGAAGCGGGCAGGGTCTGGGCGGGCAAGGAGAGCACTGAATCCTGAAGCGAATGGGGAACGACTGCGTCCAAGGGTACCAAGATTTTCGGGCGCAAGTATGCCCCGATGGCTTTGGCAGACCGCCCCGACCCGTGTATAACCCGCTCATTGCCACGAGCTGCGGCTCGTCATGGAACACCGCGTCTGCAAGGAGCCACATGGGAACCCAAGCGCCCCGAAGAAACCCGTTTTGCCTGCTATGGGCGATCCCGTACCTGCTGTGCGGCCTGTTTTCACGCCTGCTCAACGACCCGGTCAGCCATGCCGTGTTCGTCTGGCTGCCGCCCGGGGTGGCGGTGGGCGCCTATCTGTTGACGCAGCGCCGCAACTGGCCGCTGCTGCTGGCCGCGTTCTTTTTTGCGCAGATCGTGATCACCAGCTTCACGCGCGGCCAGCCCGCCACGGCACTGGTGTTCGCCATTACCGCCAGCCTGTCCAGCATCACCGCGGCCTGGACCATCCAGCGCCTGACGCCGCGCGATGGCGGGGTGGGCACGGTGGCCGCGTTGCTGGCCGGCGCGGTGGTGGGCGCCGCCTTGTCGGCCCTGCTCAACGGCAGCTGGCTGTGGATGACCCAGGAAGCCCACGCCTGGGTCCGGCTGCGCACCTGGGTCGCGGCCTACCTGGGCGGCATCCTGATCCTGGCGCCGGCCGTCACCGGCTGGGCGCATTTCCGGCCGCGCCGTTCCGGCGGTCCGCGCATGCGCGACCTGGTGCTGGGCGCCGTCGCCTACCTGGCCCTGATCGTCTCGACCTTCCTGACCTTCGACGGCGACATGATCAAGAACCTGCCGTATGTGGTGACCTTCGAGCTGACCTACCTGCCGCTGGTGTTCGCGGTGCTGACCGCGCTGGTGTGGGGGCCGCTGGGCGGCACCCTGGCCGTCATCACGCTGACCCTGATGGCGCTGTACCAGAGCGCGCAGGGCGAAGGGCCCTTCGTCGAGGCCAACGACCACTGGCACGTGCTGCTGGCCACCCAGGTGTACCTGGTCGTCACCGCGCTGCTGATCCTGCTGGTCAATACGCTGCGCGGCGCCCGCGCCCAGGAACTCGAAAACGCCGAGCAATGGCGCGGCCGCTTCGACCTGGCGCTGGCCGGCAGCCACCAGCTGATGTACCGCTACAACCCCTTTGACGGCTCGTTCGAACTGGCCGGCGACCTGCACGACGCCTTCGGCCTGCCCGCCGGCGCGATCGCCAACCTGGACGCGCTGCTGGCCCTGGCCCACCCCGACGATCGCGCCCGCCTGACGCTGCACTGGGCCGCCCGACGCGCCGGCGGCCTGGACCGCACGCCGCTGCTGTTCCGCCTGGCGCATGCCGGCGGCGGCTGGCGCGTGGTGAGCGACCGTGGATCACCCTTGCAGGATTTCGACGGCAGCGTCGCCGTGGTGGCGGGCATGTGGCGTCTGGGCGAAGTCGAGCAGGCAGATGTCCAATAGCACAGGAGCCCTGCTCATCCACGGCTTGGGCGGCACCCAGTACGACCTGGGATCGCTGCACAAGATACTGAAGCGCGCCGGCATCGAGACGCACTCGTTGACGCTGCCCGGCCATGGCACCACGCCCGAGGACCTGCTGCCCGTGCGCGCCGAAGACTGGCTGGACGCCGTGACCGCCAAGTACCGCGAGGTGGCCGGGCGCTACGAGACCGTGCACGTGGTCGGCATGTGCCTGGGCGCCCTGCTGGCCGTCGAGCTGTGCAAGCGCGTGCAGCACCGCAAGGGCAAGCTGGTCAGCCTGGCCGCGCCCGTCTTCATCGACGGCTGGAGCACGCCCTGGTATCGCGACCTGCGCAAGCTGGTCTACCGCATCCCGGGCCTGGCCGCGCGCATGCGCGTCGAAGAAGAAGAGCCCTACGGCATCAAGAACGAACTGGTGCGGTCCATCGTCAAGGCCAAGTTCGAACGCGGCGAGAACTTCCACTACCGCTGGGTGCCGCTGGCCTGCGTGCGCGAGGTCGACCGGCTGCGGCGCTTCGTGCAGCGCGGGCTGAACGCCATCACCTGCCCCAGCCTGATCATCCATGCCCACGAAGACGAGCTGACCTCGGTACGGTCGGCCCACTACCTGAACGACGCCATTCCCGACAGCCGCCTGGTGCTGCTGGACAACAGCTACCACATGATCTGCGTGGACAACGACCGCGACCGCGTCGCCGCCGACATCCTGCAGTTCATGGACAAGCGCCCCGAGGCCGCCGCCCGCCCCGGCCGCGCCGCCGCGATGACCGCCGAAGACACCGAGCGCCTGCTGCAGGCGTATCGCGATGCGCTGCTGTCGGGCCAATTCGAAGCGCTGTTCCCGCTGCTCGCCGAAGACATCGCCTGGCACGAGGAAGGCGACAGTCCGCTCGCGGGCGTCTACCAGGGCCGCGGCGGCCTGGTGGACCTGTTCTCGCGGGTCATGGATTATTCGCGCAACACCTTCACGGTCGACAGCGTTGGCCAACCCGAACTGGCCGGGCGTTCGATCGCGGTGCCGCTGACCTTCCAGGTGCAGGACGGCCCCGCCGTGTTCCGCGGCGCCTCGACCCACACGCTGCGCCTGCGCAACCAGCAGATCGCCAAGGTCACCTCGACGGCGGCAGACCCGGCCGCCGAAGATGCGCTGTGGCGCCGGCTGGCCGTGGCCAGCGGGCTGGAGCCCGAAGGCGATGCGATGGACCGCGCCACGCTGGACATCCCCGCCGACGCGCTAGCCGATGCCTTCGAAGCCGCCGTGCTCGAACTGCGCGCCCTGCCGCAGGCCCCCTCGACCGGCGTCGCGCTGCGGCTGCACGCCTACGAGCAACAGGCCCGCCACGGCGATGCGCCGCCCCAGGCCGACGCCAACGCGACCCCGCGCGAGCAGATCGAACACGCTTCATGGCGCCTGCTGACCGGCCTGCCGCCGGACCAGGCGCAACGCCGCTACATTGCCCTGATCCGGCGGCTGGACACCGATGACTGACACCGCGCCCGGCCCGCGCACTGCGACACTGCGCCGCACGCTTGCCCTGCGCGGCAGTCCGGGCGCTTGCCCTAAAATCCCGCCATGCCTGCCTTGATCCGCCTTCTGCATGCCTGCGGCGCCGTGCGCGTCCGGGGCGTGCTGTGGCTGGCGTTCCTGGCCGTGCTGCTGCGCGCCGTGGTGCCGGCGGGCTACATGCCCGATGCCCGCGCGCTGCACGACGGCCGGCTGGAAGTCACCTTCTGCTCGGCCGCGGGCGACCTGTCCACCTTCAGGATCGCGCTGTCGGCCGATGGCAAGACCGCCGACGGCACGGGTGACCACCGTAGCGCCGAGACGGGCGCCCAATGTCCCTTCGGACTGCTGGCCCACGTCACGCCTGCCCCCACGCCCTACGTGGCGCCGCTGGCGCTGGCCGCCGGCCGCCCTGCGCCCCCGCCGGCCTGTCCCCCCCATGCGTTGCCCGTGCAGCCGGCCCAAGGGCCGCCGCTGGGCTCACGCGCCCCGCCCTTCGTCGCCTGACACCGCCCCTTGCGCGCGGCCTGCGCCGCGCCTGTCGCGAACCGTCTTTCGACGAGGTTTTCATGCATTCCCTGCTTACGCGCGCGCCCCTGGGCGGCGCGCCCACGCCCGACCGCCGCCGGCGCCTGCTGCTGTCCACCCTGGCCCTGCTGCCGCTGGCCGGCTGCGGCCCGGATGCCCCCAAGCTCAACGGCATGGACCTGTCCAGCATGCCCACGGGCGACTTCCAGCTGCAGGACACTGACGGCCGGCAACGCCAGCTGGCCGACTACCGCGGCCAGACCGTGATGCTGTTCTTCGGCTTCACCCAGTGCCCGGACATCTGCCCCACCGCCCTGACCCGGGCGCTGGAGATCAAGAGCCTGCTCGGCCCCGAGGCCGCCAGGAAGCTGCGCATCCTGTTCATCACCGTGGACCCCGAACGCGACACGCCGGAAATCCTGCGCGCCTACACGCAGGCGTTCGACCCGGCATTCGTCGGCCTGCGCGGCGACGCCGAACAGACCCGCGCCGCGGCCCAGTCGTTCAAGGTGTTCTACCAGAAGGTGCCCACCGGTTCGTCCTACACCATGGACCACACGGCGCTGACCTACATCATCGACGCCCAGGGCAAGCTGCGCCTGGCCCTGCGCCACCAGCAAAGCGCCGAGCAGTGCGCCGACGACCTGCGCACGGTGCTGTAAGCGCCGCGCCCATCTGAACCAAGGAACTCCCATGAAAAAGACCGCTTTCGCTACCCTGGCCGCCGCCTTCACCCTGAGCGCACTGACGCTGGCCCCCGCCCCCGTCCTGGCCCAGGACGCCCCGCTCAAGGTGGAAGATGCCTGGGTCCGCGCCACGGTGCCCAACCAGCACGCCACGGGCGTCTTCATGCGCCTGACCGCTGCCGCCCCCACGCGCCTGGTCGCCGTCGAGTCCGCCGCCGCCAAGCACACCGAAGTACACGAAATGGCCATGCAGAATGACGTCATGAAGATGCGCCAGGTCTCCGCCATCGACCTGCCCGCCGGCCAGCCGGTGGAGCTCAAGCCGGGCGGCTACCACGTCATGCTGATCGACCTGGCCAAGCAGATTTCCGTGGGCGATCCGGTGGCGCTGACGCTGGTGCTGCAGGACGCTGCCGGCAAGCAGCAACGCGTGCCGGTGACGGCCGTGGCACGCCCGCTGTCGGCGGCCGCGCCGGCGGCGGCCGGGCACGGCCACTGAAACAGGGGTCCATGCCGCTGCAAGCGGATTGACACCTGTATTTCAAGCTTGAAATAGCTGTTTGGGCGGTTCCGGGCGTTTTCTGCAACGCCCGCCATCGCATCCGGTCGAACTGAAAAAGCCGGCGTGCGCCGCGTCCGCGACGCCGCCGGCAGGCATCCCCCGCATCACAGGAAATCGTCCTCCGGCGGTATCGAGGACGACGGCTCGGCCGCTACCCGTGGCCGATGGCTTTGATTGCTAGGAGCGTTTCATGAAGACCCTGACAGCCACTTTGTTGCTCTGCGCCGGCCTGACCGCCGCCGCCACCACCGTGCAAGCCCAGCAAGTCCCCTCCCCCCTGCCCGCCGCGACCTACAAGCGCGACGCCTTCGGCGACTGGCGCGTGAGCTACCCGGCCCCCTCGGCCAAGACATCGTCCCAGGTCAGCGCCGAACTGGCCCGGGCCAAGCAGGACGGCCAATACACCTTCGGCCAGGAAGACTACCCGCCCGCCGCCCCCACCAGCGGCGCCATGGAAAGCCGCGCCCAGGTCGAACAGGAACTGCAGACGGCCGAGATGCAAGGGCAGATGGCGTCCGACCAGGAAAGCTATCCGCCCACCCCGATGGCCCATAGCGGCACGTCCGCCCTCCAGTAGTGCCGCGCGCCGTCCCCTGGCCCCCCTCGGCACAGCGGCGCGCAGCCTCAAGGCTCGTCTGCCAGCCGCTGGCGGGGCCGATATCAGGGACACATTACCGCCCGCGCGCCTGCGGGGCGCCGTGATTCCACATACAATGCCAGCACATCCGCCGCCAGCGCCCTCGCGGGGCCTGACGGCAGCCGGCGCCCCCTGCGCCGCGCGCTGGATGACAGCGTTCCGCGCCGCCGGGCGCCTGTAGCCGCCGGCGGTTGTGCCGGCAACCCTGTGTCTGGATATGCCCGGTAGTTCCGCCTTTTCCTTCCTGCGTACCCTCTGCAGCCTGCGCTGGCTCGCCATCGCGGGCCAGGCCGCCACCATCCTGGTCGCCAGCAGCGTGCTGGGCCTGGCCTTGCCGCTCGAACCCCTGTGGATCGGCGTGGGCGTGCTGATCGGCTTCAACGTCTACGCCAGCCTGCGCCTGCGTCACAGCCGCGACCTGTCCCACGCCACCGCCTTCGCCCACCTGCTGGTGGACATGGCCGCGCTGGCCTGGATGGTGGGCTGGAGCGGCGGCCTGAGCAATCCGTTCGGCATGATGTTCCTGATCCTGACCGCCCTGGCGGCGCTGGCGCTGCCGCGCAACTGGGCGCTGGCCGCCGCGCTGGCCGGCATTTCCGGCTACGCGGCCGCCGCCATCTTCGGCCAGCCGCTGCGCGGCGACGTCAACACCCACACCCTGCTGCTGTGGGGCCTGTCGGCCAACTTCCTGATTTCCGTGGTGGTGGTGCTGGTGTTCTCGACCCGCCTGGCATCCGACCTGCGGGCCCGCGAACGCGAACTGGCCCGCCTGCGCGAACGCTTCACCCGCAACGAGGGCATCGTCGCCCTGGCCACCCACGCCGCCGCGATGGCGCACGAACTGAACACCCCGCTGGCCACCATGACCCTGCTGGCCGACGAAATCGCCGCCGAGGTCAAGGACCCCGACCTGAAGGACGACGTCGCCACCCTCAGCCAGCTGCTGGCCCTGTGCCGGGAACGCATTCGCAATCTGGCGGTCCCAACCGCAGTGGACCTGGTGCGCGTGGTGGGGCAATGGCGGCTGATCCGGCCGACCATCAACCTGCAACGCTCGGGCACCCTGCCGGCCAGCCTGCGGGTCGACCCGGCCATCGCCCACCTGCTGCAGGCCCTGCTGAACAACGCGGCCGACGCCGGCGAAGCCGCCGACGAACCGCGCGTGGACCTGCACCTGGAATACGGCTACGGCGCCCTGCGCGGCGAAGTGCGCGACTACGGCCGCGGCTTCGACCCCGACCAGACGCTGCTGCCGGCCACCAGCCTGTTCAACAGCGGCAAGCCGGGAGGACTGGGCGTGGGCCTGGCCCTGTCGCATGCCACCGTCGAGCAGCTGGGCGGCGAAATGACCATGACGGCCGCCGACGGCGGCGGCACCCGCATCCGCTTTTATTTACCGCTCGGCACCCCCGGGACCTGACATGTTGAATCCGACCGATCTTGGCCTGTTGATCGACGACGACGAGCTGTATGTGCGCACCTTGCAGCGCAGCCTGTCGCGTCGCGGCCTGGAAACCCGAACCGCCACCGGCATCGCCGAGGCCCTGCGCGTGGCCGAGGAAATCCGGCCCGCCTTTGCCCTGGTGGACCTGCGCCTGGGCGAAGATTCGGGGCTGACCCTGATCCGTCCCCTTCGGGCCCTGCGCGCCGACATGCGCATCCTGCTGGTCACCGGCTACGCCAGCGTGGCCACCGCGGTCGAGGCCATCAAGCGCGGCGCCGACGACTACCTGCCCAAGCCTGCCACCGCGCCGATGATCCTGCGCACCCTGGGCCTGGTGAAGGCGGATACGGTTACGATCGAAAGCACCATGACGCCGCTGCACCGCCTAGAATGGGAACACATCCACCAGGCGCTGCACGAGACCGGCGGCAACGTGTCGGCCGCCGCCCGCCTCTTGGGCATGCACCGGCGCTCTTTGCAGCGCAAGCTGGCGAAAAAACCGGGGCCAGAACGCGAGGTCCTGGTCGATTGACCGGGGGGTGCCAAGCGGGGCGGTTTGGTGCGGATGCAACACATCGTCAACTCCCCCCTTTGTGCAGGTGCGACATATCGTCGCACCCCACCCCTCCCCCCAGGGGCATCTGCTCCCCTAGGAAAACCCTGAATCTGCCCGCGTGGGGGCAGAATCCTCCCAGGCAATGCGACCATTCGTCGCAGCCTTGACCCAGATCAAGCCGATAGGATGGACGTTGCTGCCTAGCAGCATTCCAGTCTGCTGCTCCGCAGCATTTCCCACCCTCCATCCAAGGCTGTACGTGAAACACCCCCTCCTTGCGACCCTTACGCGCATTTTCGGCGTCGGCGCGGTCATGCTGCTTGGCGGCTGCAACATGGAAATCCTCTCCCCCAAGGGAGACATCGGCATGCAGGAACGGACCCTGCTGCTCACGGCGACGGGGCTCATGCTCCTGGTCGTGATTCCGGTCCTCTTCATGATTGTGTCCTTCGCCTGGAAGTACCGCGCGTCCAACACCAAAGCTGACTACCAGCCCAAGTGGGCCCACTCCACGGCCATCGAAATCGTGGTCTGGACGGTGCCTTGTATCATCGTGGCGATTCTCGCGGTGATCACCTGGCGCTCCACCCATGCGCTGGACCCCTACAAGCCGCTCGTGTCCGAGCACAAGCCGGTGACCATCGAGGTGGTTTCGCTGGATTGGAAGTGGCTGTTCATCTACCCCGAGTACGACATCGCCACCGTCAACGAGATCGCGTTCCCCGTGGACGTGCCGGTCAATTTCCGGATCACCTCGGCGTCGGTCATGAACTCGTTCTTCATTCCCCAGCTCGGCAGCCAGATCTACTCGATGGCGGGCATGGAAACCAAGCTGCACCTGAACGCGCGCGAACCCGGCACCTACGCCGGCATTTCGGCCAACTACAGCGGCGCCGGCTTCTCCGGCATGCGCTTCAAGGCCATCGCCACGTCGCAGGAAGGGTTCGACAACTGGGTCAAGGAAGCCAAGGCATCGCCCACGACGCTGACCCCCGAGGCCTACCAGGAACTGACCAAGCGCAGCGAGCGCAATCCGGTCGTCAAGTACGCCTCGGTGCCGCCGTCGATGTTCGAGTTCATCCTGGGCAGCACCATGTCCAAGATGGCCGGCGTGGACTCCGCCACGTGCACCCCCACGTCGAATAATCTGATCGCAGGAATCAACTAACAATGCTCGGGAAACTCACCCTCGAGGCCATTCCGTACCATGAACCTATCGTCATGGTTACGCTGGCCGCCGTGTGCCTGGGAGGCCTAGCGGTCTTCGGCGCCATCACCTACTTCGGCAAGTGGAAGTACCTCTGGACGGAATGGCTCACCTCCGTCGACCACAAGCGCATCGGCGTGATGTACATCATCGTCGCCCTGATCATGCTGCTGCGCGGCTTTGCCGACGCCATCATGATGCGTACCCAGTTGGCCGTCGCCTCGGCCGACTCCGCCGGCTTCCTGCCGCCGCACCACTACGACCAGATCTTCACCGCCCACGGCGTCATCATGATTTTCTTCATGGCGATGCCCTTCATCACCGGGCTGATGAACATCGTGGTGCCGCTGCAGATCGGCGCCCGCGACGTGGCCTACCCGTTCCTGAACTCGCTGAGCTTCTGGCTGTTCGGTGCCGGCGTCGCGCTGATGATGATCTCGCTGTTCGTGGGCGAATTCGCCGCGACCGGCTGGCTCGCCTATCCGCCGCTGTCAGGGCTGGACTACAGCCCAAGCGTCGGGGTGGACTACTACATCTGGGCGCTGCAGATATCAGGGCTGGGCACAACGCTTAGCGGCATCAACTTCATCGTGACCATCCTGCGCATGCGCGCACCGGGCATGAGCCTGATGAAGATGCCGATCTTCACCTGGACCTCGCTGGTCACCAACGTGCTGATCGTGGCCGCCTTCCCCGTGCTGGCCGCCACCCTGGCGCTGCTGACGGCCGACCGCTACCTGGGTACGCACTTCTTCACGAACGACATGGGCGGCAACGTCATGATGTACGTGAACCTGATCTGGATCTGGGGCCACCCCGAGGTCTACATCCTGGTGCTGCCCGCCTTCGGCGTGTATTCCGAAGTGGTTGCCACGTTCGCCCGCAAGACCCTGTTCGGCTACAAGTCCATGGTCTACGCCACGGCCGCCATCGGCGTGCTGTCGTTCCTGGTCTGGCTGCACCACTTCTTCACCATGGGTGCGGGGGCCAACGTCAACGCTTTCTTCGGCATTGCCACAATGATCATCTCGATCCCGACCGGGGCCAAGATCTTCAACTGGCTGTTCACCATCTACCGCGGCCGCCTGCGCATCACCACGCCGGTGCTGTGGACGCTGGGCTTTATGATCGTGTTCGTCATCGGCGGCATGACCGGCGTGATGCTGGCCATCCCGGGCGTGTCGTTCGTGCTGCACAACAGCCTGTTCCTGATCGCCCACTTCCACAACACCATCATCGGTGGCGTGGTGTTCGGTTGCATCGCCGGCATGACCTACTGGTTCCCGAAGGCGTTCGGCTTCACGCTGAACGAGCGCCTGGGCCGTTACTCGTTCTACTGCTGGTTCGTCGGTTTCTTCCTGGCCTTCATGCCCCTGTACATCCTGGGCTTCAAGGGCATGACGCGTCGCCTGAACCACTACGACAACCCCGAATGGCAGCCCTACCTGCTGGTCGCGCTGGCCGGCGCCGCGCTGATCATGCTGGGCATCTGGTTCCTGCTGCAGCAAGTGTTCGTGTCGGTTCGCCAGCGCAAGCAGAACCAGGACGTCACCGGCGATCCCTGGGATGGCCGTACCCTGGAATGGTCGATCTCTTCGCCTGCGCCTTTCTACAACTTCGCCCACGTTCCTCACGTCGATGAACTGGACCAGTTCTGGGAAGACAAGCAAAGCGGCAAGGCCTACAAGCGCCCGGCCAAGTACGAAGACATCCACATGCCCAAGAACACCGGTGCCGGCGTGTACATCGGCGCCTTCGGCCTGGTCATGTGCTTCGCCTTGATCTGGCACATCTGGTGGCTGTCCATCGTCGGTTTCGTCGGCATGATCGCTTCGTTCATCGTCCGCGCCTACGACCGTGACGTCGATTACTGGGTCCCGGCCGCTGAAGTCGAGCGGATCGAGAACGCCCACTTTGAAAAAATGCAGAAGGCCGCCTGAGCCATGATTCAAGCCGTAGCCACTCACCCCCGCGCGGGTCACGACGATCACGCGCACCATGACGATGGATCCAAGACCGTTTTCGGTTTCTGGGTCTACCTCATGAGCGACTTGCTGATCTTTTCGGTGCTGTTCGCCACGTTCGCGGTGTTGTCCAACGCCACCGCGGGCGGTCCGACGGGCAAGGAACTGTTCGACCTGAAGTTCGTGCTGGTCGAAACCCTGTTGCTGCTCTTTTCCAGCTTCACCTTCGGCATGGCCAACCTGAACGTGCACGCCAACAACAAAAGCCGCGCAATCGGCTGGTTGATGGTCACGTTCCTGTTCGGCGCGGGCTTCATCGCGATGGAAATCTATGAATTCCATCACCTGATCACCGAAGGCGCGGGCCCCGGCCGCAGCGCCTACCTGTCGGCGTTCTTCACGCTGATCGGCACCCACGGCCTGCACGTCACGTTCGGCCTGATCTGGATCGTCATCCTGATCGACATGATCCGCCGCCATGGCCTGGACTCGATCAACAAGCGTCGTCTGGCGTGCCTGAGCCTGTTCTGGCACTTCCTGGACATCGTCTGGATCTGCGTCTTCACCTTCGTCTATCTTCTGGGAGCCCTCTGATGTCGCACTCCGCTGCGGCCGCACACGGCCACGACGATCACGCCGCCGACCACGGCAGCCTGAAGTCCTACATCATCGGTTTCGTGCTCTCGCTTCTGCTCACCTTCGGCTCGTTCGGCCTGGTGATGAGCGGCGCGCTGTCCCACACCATCACGATCATCGGCGTGGTGGCGCTGTGCGTGCTCCAGCTGCTGGTGCAGCTGGTGTACTTCCTGCACATGGGCGCCTCGAAATCGGCCCGCGACAACCTGGCCACGTTCGTCTTCACCGTGATGATCATCGCGATCATCGTCGGCGGTTCGGCCTGGGTGCTGTACAACATGAACGTCAACATGGGCCACGCCATGTAAGACCCGTCACTTGCTGACGACAAAACAGGCGCCTTGCGGCGCCTGTTTTTTTTGCGGGATGCGCCTGGCTTATTGGCCCGGCGCTTTCACCACGAGCGTGATGCCCAGCCTGTCCGCCAGTTGCCGCGCGGTCATGCCGACATACGGCTGCACCCGCGCGCCCTGGTCCAGGTCGCAGGCAGGCGCATTGGCGGCACCGTCCAGCACCTGTTTCATCGCCCGCGCCGCCGACGGCGACAAGGGACCGCCATCGCTGGCCTGCCAGGCCAGCATGTCCGCCACCGCCATGCCGCAGCGTGCCGGCGTGGCATACAACGGGGCATCGTGTTCGAGCAGCATGCGCGCCTTGGCCTCGTTACCCTGCTGCAGCATGATCACCAGGGGCAGCGCGCCGGGATCGGCCACGCCGCGCAGGCGCAGGGACCCATCGCTGCGGTCCGACGGATTTGCCCCGGCCGCCAGCCAGGCCTGATACAGGTCATCCGGCAGCCACGGCAGCGACAGCGGCGCGATCTGGTTGTTCACGGTGCCCGTCGCGCTGTCCACATACGCCAACGGCACCCCTGCCGCCAGCAGGCGGTCGGCGGTGGCGCGCAGGCGGGCGCGCTGGCCGTCCCATTCGGCGCTGTTCTGGTTCGCGTCGGCACGCAGTTCGACCTCGTTCCATTGACGCAGCAGGCTGGTCATCGGCGCCGTCGTCATGGGGGCATGCGGCTTGCCGGCGGCGGCCTGCGCCAGCTGGTCGACCAGCTCGGGCGACATCTGCCGCGCCGCCAGGCTGAAGGCCTCGTCCAGGCCGGCGCGCACCTGGCCATCCTTGGGCCCATAGCCACCCACCGCCGGATCGGCGCCATGCGCCAGCGCAAACGCCACGCGCTCGGACGGCGCATAGGCGGACTGCGGCTTCAAGTCCTCGACCGGCGCTTCGCGCAGCGCTTCCAGCAGCGGCGTTTCCCACATGGCCTGGTTGCCGTAGTACATGCGGATGTAGGCAGCGTTGATGTCGGCGCCCTTGGCCACCAGCTTCTCGGCAAACCAGAACCTGGACGGGCTGCCCATGGCGGCGTGCAGCACCGAACGGCCGCTCTTGTCGCGGCCGTTCGGGTTGGCGCCCTTGGCCAGCAGGTAGTCCAGCGTGTCCTTGTCTTCGGCCGAATACGCCACCCGGCGCAGCAGCAGCGGCGTGCCGTTGGAATCGGGGGCTTCGAGCGATGCGCCCGCCGCCACCAGCACGTCGGCCAGCGCATAGCGTTCGGCCAGCGGGCGGGTATCGCGGCTATCCGGCAAGGCGCTGGACACGAGCGGCGCGCCGCGCGTGGGAGCGTCGACCCGTGCGCCCGCTGCCAGCAGCGCGCGCACCATCTCGATCTGCTTGGCCGACGTGGCCGCATTCAGCGCCGACACGCCGTTTTCGTTGACGCCGTCGGGGTCCTGCCCGCGCGCCAGTTCCGCGCGCACGGCGTCCAGGTCGTCCGCCCGAATCGCCTGGAAAATCGCCAGCCGGGGCCGGCACACGGCCGCATCCAGCGGCTTGGCGCCCAGCGCGGCGCCGATACGCTCGGCCACCTTGGCCGGAATCGGCTCGCCCGCGGCCAGGCGGCGCGTGCAATACAGGCGGTAGTCTTCCTGCGCCAAGGTTTCGAAATAGCTGCGCTGATCCCGCCGCTGGTCGCGCAGCTTCAGGCGCGCATCGGCGCGGTTCAGGTAGGCAGGCGTGCGGGCCGGATCACGTCGCAGCACCTCGCCCAGCACCGCGTCCGCCTCGGCCGGGTTGCCGGCCTCGGCCAGCCAGAAACCGTAGTCGTTCAACGCGGCCAGGGCCTCGGGGTCCTGGCCAGCCGGATCGATCTCGCGATAGTCCGTTTCCAGCACGAAGCGGCGCAGATCCGCCAGCGCCCGGTTGAACTCGGCGGCCTTGGCGCGCGGGATGGCAAACGCCGCCTGGTGCAGCGTGCGAAAGGTGGCGGCCACATCGACCGGCGCCTGGTATTCGAAACGAACGTCCGCGGGAAATGCCTTCAGCGGGCTGGGATACGCCACCAGCGCGGGCTTGAGCGTGGCCAACGCGGCCGCGCGCCGCGCCTCGTCCCAAGGCCGGTCTGCCGTCGCCACCACGCGGGCGGCATCCGCATGCACCGTCACCGCCGCGCCGGTCGCATCCACCAGAAAGCCATTGGCCTGGCTGCCGTCGGCGTCGTTATAGGTATAGGCCACCCAGTAGAACGACTGCCCGTCGCGCGGCGCCGTCACGCTGACGGTCTCTTGCCGCGACACATTCCAGGCGGCCGGATCGATCACCAGCGGCCGCGACCGAAAGGCCAGTTCCGCCGCCGCGCCGGCCTGCGCGCCCCGGACGTAGCGGTACAGGTACAGCCGGTTGTCCATCTGCCCGACCAGCAGCGCGTCCTTGGCGTTTTCGGTACCCCAGGCGCGGCGCTCGGGCTCGCGCAGCGGATAGCGCGACAGCCGTACGGCGTCGATCACGGCGCCGATGTCGTAGGCGGCGGCCGGCGGCGGCGCCGCCACGGCAAACACGCCAGCCAGCGTCAGCAGGGCGGCGCCAAGGCGGCGGGGAAACGCGAGGGGCAAGGCGGGAAGCATCCGGATGGACCTGGAAGTGGAAGGCGGCCCGATGATACCGCCCTGGCGCGCCGGCCGCCCCGCGCGGACGGGGCCCGCGGCCACGGCGCTTGACGCCAGGCAAGGCGGCTCGCGGCCCAATCGTTATATAGTCGAGCTTATATCGACCTGATCGGCACTTTACGCAAATAACGAGCGCCCCCCTTCGCCATGCCAGCCGTGTTGACCGCCTTTGCCCAGGCCCCTGATTCTGCCGCCCTCGCCTGTCGCCTGCTGCGCCATGCCGCGCCCGGCCATCCCGACGCCGCCTTTTTTGCCACGGTGATCGGCAAGAGCCTGGCGCACGGCGATCTGGCCCGCAGCGGCCTGGCGCCGGACGAACTGGAAGAGGTCCTGACGCAGTTGTTCCCCGGCGCGCGCCGCAGCCCGGAGCCTGCGCTGGTCGACCTGCCGGCCCGCCTGGCCGCCTATGCCGCGCAAGGCCTGCCTGATCCTCGCCCCGACTTCACCCTGCTGCTGCGCACGCTGCTGGATGCCTATGGCGCACCGCAATGCGCCACCACGCCGTTCGTCACCCGCGTGCTGGTACACGCCTGCCTGCGCCCCGACCACCTGTGGCGTGACCTGGGCCTGACCGGACGCGACGACGTCACGGCACTGCTGACCCGCCACTACCCCGGCCTGGTGGCGCGCAACACGCGCAACCTGCGCTGGAAGCAATTCCTGGCCTATTCCGCCTGCGAACACGCCGGCCTGCCCGCCGCCGCGGCGCCTGGCTGCGCGGCCTGCGAGGACCATGGCGTCTGCTATGGCGACGGCGGGGCGGATTGAGGCCTCACACCTGAGGAAATTTCTGATTTTTCACACGCTGCGCCGCTTCCATGCCGATGCCCGTTAGGATTTCCGCTCACCCCGGATATCTCACCCACTTGAGGGCAACACCGTTTTGCATATCTCACCTAAACATATCGCCATGGCTTGCCTGACCCTTTCCCTCGTGGCATGCGGCAGTGCGCAGGACGCCAGCAAAGGCAATTTTGGCAAGGCCATTCAGACCTACCTGGACAAGCAACATGGGCTGTGCGCCGCGATTCCCGCCAAGACGCTGCCGTTCACGCTCGCCAATCAAGACATCATCGGTCGGCAGACCAAGAAACTTGCCGATTCGCTGGTAGAAGCAGGCCTGCTGAGCCCACGCAACACCGAAACCCAAACCATGTTCGGCAACAAGATGGAACCGGCCACCGAATACCAGATCACGGATCTGGGCAAGAAGTATTTGGTCGCCAACGCTGCCGACACCTTTGCCCAGCAGGATGCCTTCTGCACCGGAAAATATGCTGTCGTTGAAGTGGATAACTTCACGCAGCCCAGCGACGCGATGGGCATGAAAATCTCGCAAGTGAACTTTCGCTATAAGGCGCACGATGTCGCAGACTGGGCCAAATCGGAAAGTCTTCGCGCAAACTACAAGAATTTCGCCGATCAGGCTGAGGGCGACATCAAGGCCAAGGCCGTGTTGATCCTGACGAATGACGGATGGATGCACGAACGTCTGTTCAAGCACTAACGCACCAACCCGACACCCGACAGGCGCGCCATGACTTTGTCATGACCCGCCTGTCGCGCCGCCCTCCCACGCGGATCAACACCGAACGAGATCAGGTCGTGCGCCGCTTCAATAGCGATACGTCACGCCCAGCCCCATCCCCACGCTGCGTCCCGGCGCCGGTTCGTAATAGCGACCGTTGCTTTCGTTGACGATGACCGATCCGGCGTAATGGCGGTCGAACAGGTTGTCCACCCGGGCATACGCGCTCAATTCCCAGGCGCCGATCTGCTTGATGTACCCGGCCGACAGCGCGGCCACGGCGTACCCGGGCGCCGCCGCGTCGTTGGCGTCGTCCGCGTACAGCTGGCTGAGATAACGCCCTTCGATGGCGGCCTGCCAGCCCTGCGGCGGCGCCCAGCCCAGCGACGCAAAGGCCGATTGCCGCGCGATGCCCGGAATGCGGTTGCCGGCGCGAATACCGCCGCCCGCGTCATCGCGATACCGCGCATCCAGCCAGGTGTAGGCCAGCTGCGCGCGCCACTGGCCGGCAAAGCGGGTCGACCAGCCCAGCTCCAGGCCGTCGCGGCGGGTGCGGCCCGCGTTGCGGAAAGTCGTGCGTCCGCCGCTGCTGCCGGCCGAGACGATCTCGTCGTCGGTCGACACGTGGAACACCGCGGCGGTCAGCAGGCCATCGCCCACGCGGGTCTTCACGCCGGCTTCCACGTGGGTGCTCAGCGCCGGCGCCAGGCCGAAGTTCAGGCCCGGCAGGCCCCCCGGGCGGTAAGCGATTTCATTCAGCGTCGGCGTCTCGAAGCCGCGCCCGTACGAGGCGTAGAGGCGCGTGCCCGCAACGGGTTCGTAGCCGATGGCCGCCACCGGCAAGGCGCGGCGGTAGCGCGCGCCGCCGCTGTCGTCGCCATTGCCGGGCGCGATGTAGTGGTCGTGCGAATCGAAGTCCACCGTGCTGTAGCGCAGGCCCGCGTCCAGCGTCCATTGCGGGGTCACGCGCCACGAGGCCTGCACGTAGGGATCGGCGTTGTAGACGGTATTGGTCTCGTCGCGCCGCAGCGCACCCTGCACGCCCAACTGCTGGCTGCTGCCCGTGCCGATGAAGTTCTGGTAGCCGCGGCGGGTCTCGCGCAGCGTGTCGTACGCAAAGCCGCCGACCAACGTCAGGGGCCGCCCCGCCATGGCCAGTTCGGAGGTCCAGCGCAGGTCGGCGCCGCCGTAGCGCCGGGTCAGGTCGATGACGCCGCCTGCCTGCGTCGGCGCGATCTGCGCCGTGGGCGGAATGGCCTGGAACTGGGTGGTGTCGCGCTGGCCGTAATACAGCATCACGCGCAGCGTATTGGCGCCGTCGACATGACGCTCGTAGACCAGGCCGCCCTGCGTCTGCCGCACCGTCTTGCGGGTGTCGTACTGCGAAGCCAGGTCGGCGCTGCGCGGCTCGTCCTGGAACTGCGCATAGGTCAATCCCAGCGGGTCCTGCGCCTTGAGATCGACGCTGTTGGCCACGATGGTGAGGCGGCTGGCATCATCGAGCTGCACGCCCAGCTTGGCGTTGCCCAGGTTCTTGCGCGCCGCGCTGCGGTCGCGAAAGCCGTCCGTGGTCATGCGCGACAGGTCCAGCACATAGTCCACCACGCCTTCTGCGCCCGACGCCTTGGCGCCGTAGCGCCAGGTGCCGAAACTGCCGCCCCATACCGAGGCCGACACCGACGGCGGCGCGGCGCCATCCTCGGTATAGGCCAGGATCACGCCGCCCGACGAATTGCCGTACAGCGCCGAAAACGGCCCGCGCAGCACTTCCACCCGATCCAGCGAGCCGATGTCGATGTTCGAGGTCTGCCCCTGCCCGTCCGGCATCGTGGCCGGAATGCCGTCCACATACAGCCGCACCCCGCGCACCCCGAAGGTGGACCGCGCCCCGAAGCCGCGGCTGGAAATCTGCAGGTCCTGCGCGTAGTTCTGGCGGTTCTGCACTTGCAGGCCCGGCACCCCGCCCAAGCCTTCCGACAGATTGATGCCGGGCTGGCCCCGACGCATGGCGCTGCCCTCGACCACATCCACCGACGCAGGCGTATCCAGCACGGATACCCCCAGCCGCGTCCCGGTCACCACCACCGGCGCCGTCTCGGGCACCTGCGACTGCGCCACCGCCGCCATCGCCGGCGCCATGCCGAGCAGGCTGTGCAGAAGTCGGGACAGCGGAGCGCGGCGGCGGGGGTGATCGGTCACTCGGGGCTCCTGATCGGGTAAACGCGGGGAATAGGTTCTAATACTGGCATGGAAAATTCGCAAGACATCGAACGCCGGCTGCTCGACCTGGAAGTCAAGGCCAGTTTCGCCGACGACCTGCTCGAACAGCTCAACCAGATCATCGTGCGCCAACAGCAGCAGATCGACCGGTTGCAGCGCGAGGTGGCCGACCTGCGCCAGCAGGCGCCCGAAGGCGCGGCGCCGTTTCGCAGCCTGCGCGACGAGCTGCCGCCGCACTACTGAACGCGGCCGGGGCACCGCCCCTAGTATCGGTACCGCAACAGCCGCCCGATCCGCCGCAGCGGAGCCAGCCGCCGCATCCACCAGATCGCCACGCGCGCAACCCGGGTGTACCGTGCGACCTGCGCCGGGCTGCGCCCCTCCTGCACCAATTGCTCGGTACGCAGTCTCAGGCCCGGCACCTGGGCTTCCAAGTCCTGCGGATGGTTCAGGCTCCAGCGGGTGACGGCGCCCGTGGCCCGGATCATGCGATTGCGCGCCACCAGCGCCAGCCCCAGGTCGCTGTAGCCGTCGAAAATCACTTCGCCGCAGGGAAATTGCGTCGTGATGGTGCGCAATAGCGCCAGCAGCGACGCCTCGGGCAAGTACAGGAACAGGCCTTCGGCCACCACCAGCGTCGGCCGGCCCGCGGGCACCTGTCTCAGCCAGGCCAGATCGGTTACCGATGACGCGATGAGGTGGCAGTCCGCGCGGTCCGGGTACAGCGTGCGGCGCAGGGCAATCACCTCTGGATAGTCCACCTCGAACCAGGCCACCTCGGGCGGCGGGTCCACCCGGAACACCCGCGTATCCAGGCCGCAGCCCAGATGCAGCACGGTGGCCTCGCGGTGCGCGTTGATGAATTCGCGCGTCCAGCCATCCAGCACGTGGGCCCGCATGGCCAGGCCGATCATTTCATCGTGGCGCAGCGGCAGGGAGGAAAAGTCGTAGTCGATACGCGCCACCGCATCCGCCGCGTGGCGGTCGCGCAACAGGGAATCGGACAGCCGGCTTTCCTGGGCCTTGGCGTACAGGGTAATCAGCAGCGTCGCCTTCACGCCGGTAAGGTCCCGCTTTTCCATATGACTCCCGAGACGGACAGCAAACAGCGATAGATCGCGGATGGCAATTGGATAAATCTGATTTATTGTGCCACGAGTGGAAAAAACCTTTTAAAAACAACAATTTATAAAAACACCCGAGTGATGCAACATCGCCCCCTCGGGAGACAGCAATGGATTCGGCGGACCCACGGTCGAATGCGCTCCCCTGACATGTGAACCGGAGACACACCATGATCAAGACCTTTGCCAGTGCATTGACGGTAGCCCTGGCCGCCCTGGGCACCTGCGCCCAGGCGGCACAGAACGTCGAACCTGACGATGTACCGTTCCAGGGCGTGGCAGGCACCCCGGACAACGGCCCCACCCGCGCCCAGGTCGAAGCCGAGCTGGCAACCGCCAAGGCCGCCGGCCAGGTATCGAATGTTGAACCCGACGATACCCCGTTCAAGGCAGCCGGCTCTACGCCCTCGGACCCGACGCGTGCCCAAGTGGAAAAAGACCTTGCCGCAGCCAAGGCCGCTGGCAAGGTCTCGGAGGCCGAACCCGACGACAAGCCGTTCAAGGCCACAACCACACGCTAGGCGCGCCCCGCGCCCGACTCTTGCTGGAGTCTTGCCGCCTGATCAGGCGGCTTTTTTATTGCTCGGACCCGGCGGTTGCCACAGCTATCAATGCCATTAATGGAGACTAAAACTCAAAACATAGACTAACTTTCCATTGATGGAAAAATCTTTTACCGATATACGGGTTTATCCCTAGGCTGAATCGGCGCACCATTCAGTCATCGGGAAACAACAACGAAGCACGACGGATAGGCCGCCTGATTCGCTCCCCGGCTTTTGAAATCGGAGATTCACCATGAAAAAGACCCTTGCCACCGCCCTATTGATGTCCCTGGCCGCCCTGAGCGCCGGTGCCTACGCCTCGCAGAACATCGAACCCAACAACGTGCCGTTCCAAGGCGTTTACGGCACCCCGTACGAAGGCCCGACCCGCGCCCAGGTGCAAGCCGAACTGGCTGCCGCCAAGGCCGCCGGCCAGGTGTCCAATGTCGAACCCAACGACCTGCCGTTCCAAGGCGTGTATGGCGCACCGCAATCTGGCGTGACCCGCGAGCAAGTGCAGGCCGAACTGGCCGCCGCCCGCGCTGCTGGCCAGGTGTCCAACGTCGAGCCCAACGACCTGCCGTTCTCGGGCGCGTACCACCGCAGCAACTAAGCCGCGCCGCGGCCGCCGATGCGCGGCCGCCCGCCTTGACCGATTTACCCCTCCCCTTGTTGTACCTTGGCCGCCTCTCCAGGCGGCTTTTTTTGCCTGTTCTGCGCCACATCAGCACAGGCGCGCGCGCCTCAAGACAAGAGCCGGCAGCTTGGCTTACCATCGCAGGTGAACGCCGATGGGCTGCGCATGCAGCCTCCTGCCTATAACAACGAGGGAGTCCGTTTTGAAAACCACCCATCTGATCGCTATCGGCCTGCTCGCCTGCGGCGCGTCCGGCGCTGCCTTGGCCGCGCCCGCCGTGATGCTGAACCACGCCCTGATCACTGAAATTTCCAAGGCCGATCAACCCGTCTTTCACAAGGCGGTGGCCGACGCGTTGAACAACGCGGCCGACGGCCAGAGCACCCAGTGGTCCAGCACGCCCAAGGGCAAGCAGGCCCCCATCACGGCCAGGATCACGCCGTTGCAGACCAGCAAGCTGTCGGGTGATCGCACCTGCCGCCTGCTGGAAGGCGATTTCGCGCGCGCCAAGACGACCGAGACCTGGAAGTTCTGGTTCTGCAAGCAGCCTGACGGCACCTGGAAGGCCAGCTCCAACTGATCCACCGCGGCCTGCCCGGCCGCCCAAATGCAACGCCCGCCTCATCCTGGGATGAGGCGGGCGTTTTCATGGGCGCGAATGCGGGCGGGTGCCTGCAGCGGCCCGCGCCTTGCCCCGCAGGACAAGGCGCGCGGGATCAGCCTTCGACGCGGTTGGCGTCCAGCACCGTCATGGCCGTCATGTTGATGATGCGGCGCACAGTCGAGCTGGAGGTCAGGATGTGCACCGGCGCATTGGCGCCCAGCAGGATCGGGCCCACCGCCACGTTGCCGCCGGCCGCCGTCTTGAGCAGGTTGTAGGCGATGTTGCCGGCGTCCACGTTGGGACACACCAGCAGGTTGGCTTCGCCCTTGAGCGTGGACGAGGGCAGGATGCGCAGGCGCAGCGCTTCGTCCAGCGCGCAGTCGCCGTGCATTTCGCCGTCGATTTCGATTTCCGGCGCGGTTTCACGCACCAGTTCCAGCGCGCGGCGCATCTTGGCGCCCGAGGCCGAGCTGCCCGAGCCGAAGTTCGACCGCGACAAGAGCGCCACCTTGGGGGCCAGGAACATGCGGCTCATTTCGCGGGCGGCGGCGATGGTGAACTCGGCGATCTGCTCGGCCGTGGGGTCGTCATTGACGTGCGTATCCACCAGCACCACCGTGCGCTCGTTGAGCAGCAGGATGTTCATCGCGGCATAGACGTTGGCGCCGGGGCGGCGGCCGATCACTTCGTCCACGAAACGCAGGTGGTCGTGGTATGCACCGACCGTGCCGCAGACCATGCCGTCGGCATCGCCCAGGTGCACCATCATCGCGCCGATCAGCGTCAGGCGGCGGCGCATTTCCACGCGCGCCATTTCCTTGGTGATGCCGCGGCGGCACATCAGTTCCCAGTACGTGGTCCAGTACTGATGGAAGCGTTCGTCGTATTCGGGGTTGGTGACTTCGACGTCTTCGCCCAGGCGCAGGCGCAGGCCGAACTTCTCGATGCGCGACAGCAGCACGGCGGGGCGACCCACCAGGATCGGACGGGCCAGGCCTTCGTCGACGATGACCTGCACCGCGCGCAACACGCGTTCGTCTTCGCCTTCCGTGAAGACGATGCGCGATTTACCGCCGCCACGCACGATGCGCTTGGCCGCCGAGAACAGCGGCTTCATGAAGGCGCCCGAGTGGTAGACGAACTGCTGCAGTTGCTCTTCGTAGGCTTCCAGGTCGGCCAACGGGCGCGTGGCCACGCCGCCGTCCATGGCGGCCTTGGCCACCGCCGGGGCGATGCGCACGATCAGGCGCGGATCGAAGGGCTTGGGAATCAGGTATTCGGGGCCGAACGAGATGTCGTAGGTGCCGTAGGCGGCGGCCACGACTTCGTTCTGCTCTTCTTCGGCGAGCTGGGCAATGGCATGAACCGCCGCCATTTCCATTTCGCGGGTGATGGTGGTGGCGCCCACGTCCAGCGCACCGCGGAAGATGTACGGGAAGCACAGCACGTTGTTGACCTGGTTCGGGTAGTCCGAACGGCCCGTGGCCATGACCACGTCGTCACGCACGCCGTGCGCGACTTCCGGCAGGATTTCCGGGGTGGGGTTGGCCAGCGCCAGGATCAGCGGACGCGGGCCCATGGCCGCGACCATTTCCGGCTTGAGCACGCCGCCGGCCGACAGGCCCAGGAACACGTCCGCGCCCTCGATCACGTCGGCCAGCTTGCGGGCGTCCGTCTTTTGCGCAAAGCGCGCCTTGTCCGGGTCCATCAGCGTCGTGCGGCCCTCAAAGACCACGCCTTCGATGTCGGTCACCCAGATGTTTTCCAGCGGCAGGCCCAGGTCCACCATCAGGTCCAGGCACGCCAGGGCGGCAGCCCCCGCGCCGGACGTCACGACCTTGACCTGGTCGATCGTCTTGCCCACGACCTTCAGGCCGTTGATGAACGCGGCCGAGACCGTGATGGCGGTGCCGTGCTGGTCATCGTGGAAAACGGGAATCTTCATGCGTTCGCGCAGCTTGCGCTCGACCGTGAAGCACTCCGGCGCCTTGATGTCTTCGAGGTTGATGCCGCCGAAGGTGGCTTCCAGCCCGGCAATGATCTCGACCAGCTTGTCCGGGTCGGTTTCGTTGAT
>PJUB01000266.1_pt1 | contig 28855 bp, 24 predicted proteins | sample 1512141 | NCBI WGS metagenome assembly PJUB01 (sample SAMN08177677, study PRJNA422409) | Soil metagenome, whole genome shotgun sequencing project. | isolation source: Soil enriched on filter paper: alkali lignin treatment | place: USA: Madison | collected 2015-01-15 | reverse complement strand
CTCAGCTGGGTCGCCAGCCCCAAGCTGAAAGTGGGGCGCCTGCCCATCAGCCTGAAGCGCTTGGCGCAGTGGCCGGTCATTACCTATTCCTCCACCACCGACCCGCATCGCGCGGTGCGGCAGTTGCTGCAGCAGGCTGGCGTCGATTCGCCGCGCATGTATGGCAGCTCGGCCCTGAGCGTGATCGTGCGGATGGCGCTGGACGGCATCGGCACGGCGGTGATCGCGCCGGTGATCCTGCAAAAAGAGCTGGTGCAGGGCGAATTGCGGCTGTTGGATGTCAAGGCGCCGGCCTTGCCGCCGCTGCACTACACCGCGTGCTGGATGCAGGGGCCTGACAGCCAGGTGCCGCGCGCCGTGGCCGAAGCCGCCCAGCAGATTGCGCGGGATGAGGCGCTGCGCCATCCGGCAAAACCCTGATAAGGAATTCTGATCGGGGTCTATCGCAACATGTGATTAGACGCTGGCGCCGAGTTCCTGTGCAATGTCCCCATACCAACACTGGCGCAAGGGGAATAGACATGGCATTCGATTTGGCGGCCCGCAACAGCATCGAACTGGCGCGCCGCGCGCGGCTCGACGCCCGCAGCGGCAAACTGACCGGGCCCACCGCCAACCTGGCCCCGGGCCACGTGCAGGCCAACCTGGCCATCCTGCCCCGCGCGCTGGCCGCCGATTTCCTGCATTTCTGCCAGCGCAACCCCAAGCCTTGTCCCTTGCTGGCCATGTCCGAGCCGGGCGATCCGGCCTTGCCCGAACTGGGCCACGACATCGACATCCGCACCGACATCCCGCGCTACCGCGTCTGGCAGGACGGCGAACTGGTGGCCGAACCGACCGACGTGCGCGACATCTGGCGCGACGACCTGGTGTCGTTCCTGATCGGCTGCTCGTTCTCGTTCGAAGAGGCGATGCTGGACAACGGCCTGCCCGTGCGCCATATCGAGCAGGGCTGCAACGTGCCCATGTACCGCACCAGCATCCCGACCCACGCGGCCGGCGCCTTTGGCGGGCCGCTGGTGGTGTCGATGCGCCCGCTCAAGGCCGCGGACGCCATCCGCGCCATCCAGGTGACCTCACGTTTTCCCTCGGTGCACGGCGCGCCGGTCCACATCGGCGACCCCGCGTTGATCGGGATTGCCGACATCAATCGGCCGGATTATGGTGACCCGGTGGAGGTGCGGCCGGGCGAACTGCCCGTGTTCTGGGCGTGCGGCGTGACGCCGCAGTCGGTCGTGGCGGCGGTCCGCCCCGAATTCTGCATCACCCACGCGCCCGGCCACATGCTGGTCACCGACCTCATCAACAGCCGCATGGCCATCCTGTAGGCCAGGCGGGCAATTTCTCAGTATTCCGTCAGCGCATTCGCGCTAGAAACAGGGTCACGGACAGGAATCTTCAACCTCACACACGATCAAGCAGTCCGCATCACAGGCGCCCGCCAGCCGGGCGCGCCAAGCAGCTTTGGTTTTGCCTCCAGAACGATCCATGAAAGGACAAGGGGAAAAGGCGACAAAAGTTCAGGGCCCACCGCCTTCCGGCATGCCGGAGGGTGGCGGGTTGCCGCAAGCCCGGATCCACCGGGCCCGGGGCCGCGCGCCCCGCACATTGCATTGCTTTCACAGTGGGATTTTTCCAGGAGTCTAGTAATGAAGATGAAGCTCATTGCGGGTGTCGCCGCAAGTCTGGCGCTGCTGGCCGTCGCGCCATTGCCGGCGCAGGCGCAGGTCAAGACCGTCAAGATCGGTGCGATCTATCCCTTGTCCGGCGCGCTGGCGTCCACCGGCGCCGAAATCAAGGCCGCGGTGGAACTGGCCGTGGACATCATCAACAATCCGCATCCCGAGCTCGAGGGCATCCCCCTGGCCGCGGGCGCCGGGTTGCCGGCGCTGGGCGGGGCCAAGATCGAAGTGGTGTTCGGCGATTCGCAAGGCAAGCCGGAAGTGGGCCTGGCCGACGCGCAGCGCCTGATCGACCAGGAAAAGGTGGTGGCCCTGACTGGCGCCTACCAGTCCGCCGTCACCAAGACCGCCAGCCGCATCGCCGAGCAACGCGGCATTCCTTACCTGAATGGGGAATCCAGCAGCCCGGACCTGACCGAGCGCGGCTACAAGTGGTTCTTCCGCACCTCGCCCAACGACGACACCTTCGTTGAAAACATGATGCAGTTCCTGGATGGCATCCAGGGCACGCCGACCGCCAAGATCGCCGTGGTGTACGAGAACACCGACTTCGGCGTCAACACGTACAAGGCGGTCGAGAAGTTCGCCAAGCAGTACAAGCGCCAGGTGGTGGCCAACATCGCCTACAGCGCCGGCTCGGCCTCGGTGACCGCCGAAGTGCAGAAGCTGGCCGCGGCCAAGCCCGACGTGGCGATCTTCGCCAGCTATACCTCGGACGCCATGCTGTTCGTGCGCACCATGCGTGAAAGCAAGTACGCGCCGCCGGTCCTCCTGGCCAACGACGCCGGCTTCATCGATTCGCGCTTCGTGCAGGAAGTGGGCCCGCAGGTGCAGGGCGTGCTGACGCGCGACGTCTGGGGCAACGACGTCGCCGCCGCCAAGGCCGGCTTGAAGAAGATCAACGACATGTACAAGGCCAAGACCGGCAAGGACCTGAACGGCAACAACGCCCGTTCGATGCAGGGCGTGCTGGTGCTGGCCGACGCCATCAACCGCGCCGGTTCCACCGATCCGGAAGCGATCCGCAAGGCGTTGGCCGCCACCGACCTGGGCGAGGCGCAAGTGGCCATGCCCTGGGCCGGCGTGAAGTTCGACGACAAGGGCCAGAACACCAAGGGCTCGGGCCTGATCCTGGAACTGAAGGGTTCGTCCTACCAGACGGTGTGGCCGGAAAAGTACCGCACCGACAAGACGCTGCCCACGCTGCCGTTCTCCTGGAAGTAATCATCAGCCGTGGCGGGCCGCGGGGGCCCGCCACAGGAGCACTCCATGTTTGAAGCTCTCTCGGCAGGCCTGTTCAACGGCCTGATCTATGCCGCGGTGGCGGTGGGGCTGGCGCTGATATGGGGCATCACCGACGTCATCAACTTCGCCCACGGCGAATTCCTGATGCTCGGCATGTATGCCGCCTATTGGCTCTACACCCTGGGTCACATCGACCCCACGCTGTCCGCGCCCCTGGTTGCCATCGTGCTGGCCTTCGTCGGCTTCCTGACCTATGCGCTGATCATCAAGCGCTTGCAGAAAGGACCGGCCATGGCGGTCATCCTGGCCACCTTCGGGCTGGGCCTGGTGCTGCGCCAGCTGGCCTTCATCGCCTTCAGCCCCGACTACCGCAGCCTGCCCGACACGATGGTGTCCGGCAGCGTGACGCTGGCGGGCATTTCGCTGGGCCGTCCGCAGGTGGTGACCGGCCTGATCGCGCTGGTGGTGATCATTGCGCTCTTCATCCTGGTGTACCGCACCCGCTGGGGCCATGCCCTGCAGGCGGTGGCCGAAGACCGCCAGGTGGCGGCGCTGGTGGGCATTTCGCCGGACCGCGTCAACGCCCAGGTCTGGATGCTGGGCAGCGCCGCGGTGGGTCTTGCCGGCGCGCTGCTGACCACGTTCTTCTACGTGTTTCCGTCGGTGGGCACGGTGTTCGGCCTGCTGGCCTTCGTGGCCGTGTGCATGGGCGGTTTCGGCTCGCTGCCCGGCGCGTTCATCGCGGGCATCCTGATCGGCATCATCGAGGCGATGACGGGCTACTTCGTCGCGCCCGCCTTGAAGACGGTCAGCGTGTTCATCCTGTTCATTCTGGTTCTCTGGTACCGGCCGCGCGGCCTGTTCGGGCGGTGGTGACATGACGACGACACAGAAAATCGATGGCGCGTCCGCGGGCGTGCCGAAGTGGCCGGTGGCCGTGGCCCTGGGCGTGGCGGTCTTGCTGGCGGCGGTGCCGCTGGCGGTGACCGATTCGTTCACCTTGCAAGTGCTGCTCCTGGCCATCATGTTCGGCGCGCTGGGCGCATGCTGGAACCTGGTGGGCGGCTTCCTGGGGCGCATTTCCTTCGGCCACAGCGTGTTCGTGGGCGTGGGGGGCTACACCACCTTGCTGCTGCTGCATCACCTGAAGCTCACGCCGCTCCTGGGCATTCCGCTGGGCGGACTGATCAGCGCCGCGCTGGCCTGGCTGGTGGGCGGGCCGACCTTGCGCCTGTCCGGCCATTATTTCGCCATGGCCACCATCGCGCTGCTGCAGATCGGCTTGCTGCTGCTGATCAATTGGGAATGGGCGGGCGGGGCGGTGGGGCTGGAAGCCCCGATCGGCGATGCGGCCTGGATGCTGCTGTTTCGCAGCAAGGTGCCGTACTACCTGATCGCGGTGGGCCTGGCGTTCCTGACGTTCTGCGCCACGTACTTCCTGGTGCATTCCAAGACCGGCTTCTATTGGCGTGCCATCAACGGCGACGAGGCCGCCTCGCGCAGCCTGGGCGTGCCGGCCGACCGCTACAAGATGCTGGCGTTCGTGCTGTCGGCGGGCATGACGGGCGTCTGGGGCGGCTTCTTTGCCATGTATGTCGGCTTCATCGATCCCGAATCGATGTTCAGCCTGACGATGTCGGTGCAGGTGGTGCTGGTGGCCATCCTGGGCGGCGTGGGTACGCTGGTCGGGCCGTGGCTGGGCGCGGCGGTGCTGCTGCCGCTGTCGGAAGGCACGCGTGTGCTGTGGGGCAGTTCGGGCCTGGGCCTGGACCTGCTGATTTTCGGGTTGGCGATTCTGCTCGTCACCCTGTTCCTGCCAGGCGGTCTGGTGACATTGAGGAGGCGCCGTGGCTCTGCTGGACGTTAAGGACCTGACCAAGCGCTTCGGCGGCCTGGTCGCCAACAAGGATATCTCGCTGTCGGTCGAAGCGGGCGAGATCGTCGCCATCATCGGCCCCAACGGGGCGGGCAAGAGCACGCTGTTCAACGGCCTGGTGGGCCATCACGAGCCCACCTCGGGCACGGTGACGTTCGGCGGCGAATCCATGATCGGCCGGCGGCCCGAGCAGGTCGCGGCGATGGGGCTGGTGCGCACCTACCAGATCCCGCGCAGCTTCGGCCAGATGACGGTGCTGGAAAACGCCATGGTCGGCGCGCTGCTGCGCCATCCGCGGCTGCCCGATGCGCGCCGCGCGTCGGCCAAGGTGCTGGAACTGGTGGGCCTGGCCGATCGCGCCAACACGCTGGCGGCCGAGCTGAACGTGGCGGGGCAGAAGCGGGTGGAACTGGCGCGCGCGCTGGCCACCGAACCGCGCATGCTGCTGCTGGACGAAGTGGCGGGCGGCCTGAACCCGGCCGAGGCCATCGCGCTGGCCGAGATCCTGCGCGGCATCCATGCCGCCGGCGTCACGCTCATCATCGTCGAGCACGTGCTGGAAGTGGTGATGCGGCTGGCCCAGCGGGTGCTGGTGCTGAACTTCGGCCAGATGATCGCCGAAGGCGCGCCGCAGGACATCGTGCGCAATCCCGCCGTGATCGAAGCCTATCTGGGGAGAAAGCACCGTGCCTGAAGTGATGTTGAAGGTAGAGAACCTGAGCGTGGCCTATGGCGGCGTGCAGGCCGTGCGCGGTATTTCCCTGGAGGTGCGCCCCGGCGAGATCGCCGCGCTGCTGGGCGCCAACGGCGCCGGCAAGTCCAGCACGCTCCTGGCCATCATCGGCTCGGTCAAGCCCAAGGAAGGCCGGGTGGTCTTCGAAGGGCGCGACATCACGGGCACCCCGCCGGACCAGCTGGTCAAGCAGGGCATCGCGATGATTCCGGAAGGCGCGCGGGTGTTTGCCCGCCAACCGGTCGAGCAGAACCTGCGGCTGGGTGCCTACACGGTGCGCGACGAACGCATCTATCAGGAGCGGCTGGACAAGGTCTACGCCTTGTTCCCGCGCCTGAAAGAGCGGCGCGAGCAACTGGCGGGCACCATGTCCGGCGGCGAACGGCAAATGCTGGCCATCGGCCGCGCGCTGATGAGCGGTCCGCGATTGCTGTTGATCGACGAGCCCAGCCTGGGCCTGTCGCCCTTGCTGGTCGAGCAGGTCTTCGACGCCCTGGCCGCGCTGAACCGCGATGACGGCCTGTCGGTGCTGCTGGTCGAGCAGAACATGGCGCAGGCGCTGGAAGTGGCGGCGCGCGCCTACGTGATGCAAAGCGGGCGCATTGCGCTGTCGGGCGATGCGGCCGAACTGGCGGCGTCGGACGAGGTGCGCCGCGCGTATCTGGGGATGTAGCCCGGGCGCTGGCGCAGCACGAAGAAAAAGCCCACCGCGCAAGCGGTGGGCTTTTTGACATGCGGCCGGGGGTAGGCCTTGAGTCCGGTGAAGGACTTAGAAAATGTGGCGGATGCCCACGCCGGCGCCGATCTGGCTGGTACGGCCGGCGATTTCGCCGGTGACGGCATCGTTGACCTTGTTGTAGTCGACGGTGCCGTACACCTGGGTGCGCTTGGACAGCGCGTATTCGGCCACGGCCACCAGGGCGTAGCGCTTGCCCTTGTCGCCGTCTTCGACCACGTTCTTGCTTTGGTCGTAGTAGGCGGCGCCGGTGATGGCCCAGCGCGGGGTGGCCTGCCAGGTCACGCCGGCGAAGTAGCCGTTGTCCTTGCGGTCGAGCTGGGCGGTGGTGGTGCCACCCATGACGGCGTTGACCCAGCCGGTCTGGTCGCGGCCGTTGAAGTAGCCGGCGAAGATCTTGGCGCTTTCGAACTGATACGAGGCGCTCAGGTTCCAGACTTGCTGGCGCAGGTCGGAATCAGTGCCTTGGTACGTCTTCATGAACGCGCCGCCCAGGCCGAGCTGGCCGGCGGTGTAGCGCAGGCTGATGCCCATTTGCTGGCCAGCCTTCTTGTCGTCCCAACGGTCGCCGTTGGCCCACGACGCGATGACGTTCAGGTCGCCGAGCGTGTTCGAGTAGCGCACGGTGTTGTTGTTGCGCACGCGGCCCATGGCGGCGGGCAGCCACGAGTTTTCGTTGTAGTTACCGACGGTCAGCGGATCGAAGTAGTCCGCCATCAGGTCCTGGATCACCGTGTTCTGCAGACCCAGGGTCAGCGCGCCGATCTTGCCGCCGTCCAGGCCGACGTAGGCCAGGCGGTTGAAGGTCTTGCTGGTGTCGGAACCGCGACCGTTCTGCACGTTGAAGCCTTGCTCCAGGCGGAAGAAGGCGCGGTTGCCGTCGCCCAGGTCTTCCGAGCCACGCAGGCCCCAGCGGCTGTTCGAGATGGCGCCGTTTTCCATCGAGATGCGGCTGCCGTCCACGCCGGTCGAGCCGGAGCTGGTGTTGACGTAGCGCATGCTGACGTCGGCGATACCGTACAGGGTCACGCTGGTTTCCGCCGAAGCGGCACCGGCGGCAAGGCCGAGGCCGGCTGCAGCGAGAGAGAGGGTGATGCGTTTCACGAAGGCTTCTCCTAGATGTTTCTGTTCTTAGCGTGAGCCGGGCTTGTGACTCGGCTGGTTGCACCTGGCGGTTCGCCTGGAGCTGGGCCGTCGCACCGACGCCAGGGTTGGCGCGGGTCCGGAGCGTTGGCCGTTTGTGCGTTCGATGCGCCATCGTGGTGCGCAACCAGAACGCCACGGGGATTCTAAAAAAGTTACGGGTTGTGTTGTTGCTTTATCTTTTTGGCGTTTTCCCTGGGTTTACAGAATTCCAAAAAAGGCGATTGTTGAAACAATCCCGTGATTGTTCCAAAAAAAACCCCGTTGCAAGAACGGGGTTTCGGGAGGGCTCAGGCGCTCAAAGCGTCATGTGCAGCGGCAGCCACGTCGCAATGCCAGGGATGGCATAGAGCAGCAGCACCGCCAGGATCATCAGGAAGAACATCGGCAGCGAGGCCTTGGCGATGTAGGGCAGTTCGCGCCCGCACATGCCCGACAGCACGAACAGGTTGAAGCCCACCGGCGGGGTGATCTGTGCCATTTCCACAACGAAAACGATGAAGATGCCGAACCAGATCAGGTCGATGCCGGCCGCCTGCACCGTGGGCAGCAGCACGCCCATGGTCAGCACGACGATCGAGATGCCGTCCAGGAAGCAGCCCAGGACAATGAAGAACACCATCAGCGCCATGATCAGGCCGAACTGCGACAGGCCCAGCCCGCCGATCCATTCGGCCAGCGCCCGCGGCAAGCCGATGTAGCCCATGGCCAGCGTCAGGAACTGCGCGCCGGCCAGGATCAGCGCGATCATGCAGTACAGCCGGGTGGCGCCCAGCAGCGATTGCATGAAGGTGCTGCGGTTCAGGGAGCCTTGCAGCGCCGACAGGATCAACGCGCCCACCACGCCCACTGCCGCAGCCTCGGTGGCCGTGGCGACGCCGGTGTAGATGGAACCGAGCACCGCGCCGATCAGCAGCATCACGGGAATCAGGTGGCGCGAGCGCGACAGCTTTTCCATGAACGTCAGGCCGGGGTCGGCGGCCGGCACCTGGCCGGGATTGCGGAGGGCCCACCAGGCGATGTAGCCCATGAACAACAGCGCCAGCAGGATGCCCGGCACGATACCCGCGATGAACAGCTTGGCGATGGACACGTCCGCCGCCACGCCGTAGACGATCATGATGATCGATGGCGGGATCAGCAGCCCCAGGGTGCCGGCGCCCGACAGCGTGCCCAGGATCTTCTCCTCGGGGTAGCCGCGGCGGGTCAGCTCGGGAATGGTCATCTTGCCGACCGTGGCGCAGGTGGCGGCCGACGACCCCGACACCGCCGCGAAGATCGCGCAGCCGATGACGTTGGTGTGCAGCAGCCGGCCGGGCAGGCGGTTCAGCCACGGCGCCAGGCCCTTGAAAAGGTCTTCGGACAGCCGGGTGCGGAACAGGATTTCTCCCATCCACAGGAACAAGGGCAGGGCGGTCAGGGTCCAGCTGGACGAGGCGCCCCAGATGGTGACGGCCATGGCGTCGCCGGCCGGGCGGCTGGAGAAGATCTCCATGCCGATCCAGGCGGTGCCCGCCAGCGTCAGGCCGACCCAGACGCCGCAGCCCAGCAGCGCGAAGATCGAGACGACCAATAAGGTAATGACGAGAAGTTCATTCATGGGTTTGCTGCGAGGTGGCGGCGGCCAGGCCGCGTGAACGGCGGACCAGCTCATCGAGCAGGGCGACCAGGAACAGGACGGTGCCCGCGGCCATGCTCAGCTGCGGAATCCACAGCGGCGTGGCGTCGTTGGACGTCGAAATGTCGTTGAACTGCCACGAGTCGTAGGCCAGCTTGATGCTGAAGAACGCGAATGTGGCGGCCAGCAGGCAGCCCATCGCCAACGCGAAAATGTCCAGGCGGCGGCTGCCGGCGGGCGACAGCGAGTTCAAGAGCAGCGTCACGCGGATGTGTTCGCCGTGCTTGAACGTGCTGGCCAAAGCCAGGAATCCGGCGGCGGCCATGAAATACCCGGCATAGGCATCCGTGCCGGGTATGTTCAGGCCGAGCTGGCGCGCGACGATCGCGGCCAGCACCGACACCAGTACACCAATCGTGCACAGGCCGGCCAACAGGCCGGCCGCGCCGTAAAGACCATCTAGAAAGCGGCGCATGATGTCGATTACTGCTTCTTGTAGGCGTCGATCATGGCCTGGCCGTCAGCACCCGCTTTCTTGAGCCAGTCGTCCAGCATGCGCTTGCCGATGACCGACAGGCCTTCCTTGAGCTCGACCGTCGGCTTGATGGTTTCCATGCCGTTCTTGGCCAGCTCTTCCTGGTACCACTTGTTCTTTTCCTGCGACAGCTTCCAGCCGCGTTCTTCGGCTTGCGCACCGGCCTTCTTCAGGGCGGCTTGCGTGGCCGGATCCAGCGCCTCGAAGGCCTTCTTGTTCACGATCACGGCGTTCTTGGGCAGCCAGGCCTGGGTGTCGTAGAACTTCTTGATGTACTCGTAGGTCTTGGTGTCGTAGCCGGTCGAGGCCGAGGACATGTACGAGTCGATCACGCCGGTGGCCAGCGCCTGGGCCAGTTCGGCCTGCTGCACGGTCACGGGCTGGGCGCCGACCAGTTCGGCGATCTTGGCCGTCACCGGGCTGTAGGCGCGCCATTTCAGGCCCTTCATGTCGCTGATCTGCTTGATGTCCTTGTTGGCGAAGATGCCCTGGGGCGGCCACGCCACGGCGTACAGCAGCGTCATGCCCTGCGAATTCAGCTTCTTTTCAAGGAACGGCTTCTGCGCCTGGTACAGCTTGAACGACGCCTCGTAGCCGGTGGCCAGGAAGGGCAGGCCATCCAGTTCGTAGATCGGGTCTTCGTTGGCGAAGTTGGTCAGGAGAATCTCGCCGATCTGGGCCTGGTTGCCCTGGACCGCGCGCTTGATCTCCGGCGCCTTGTACAGCGAGGCGTTGTTGTGCAGCGTGATCTTCAGCTTGCCTTCGGACAGGGTGTCCACGTCCTTGATGAAGGTGGTCAGGTTCTCGACGTGGAAGTTGCTGGCCGGGTAGGCGCTGGGCAGGTCCCATTTGGTTTGAGCCTGTGCGCCCGCGCTGAACGCCAGGAGGATGCTGCCGGTCAGCAGCGAGATTTTCTTGAACATGGGGTGGTCCTTCTTTGCGAATGGTGGCAAGGCGGTGCTTGCCCGGTAGGCATTGCGAAAAAAAGAGCGCGCGCTTATGACGCGTTGCAGAAAAGCCGTGCCATTCTATGTTGCCGTGCAGTCACAAAGTGCCTGTGGATACGCATTTACGGGTAATTCCTAGGACCGCTACGCCACAATGATTGAAGCTTGAATTATTGTGTTGTGGCGTCGCGCAATGCATCGCGATACACGTTTTTCTTCTAAGATTCCAACGTTGAATCCTGCCGCAGAGGCTTGTGTGAATTTCGTTTTCCGTCGTGATGAATTGCTGGTCGAAGAAGCATCCAGCGTATTGCCCGACCTGGACGCCTGTGTCCGGGTGGGCGTGGCGGCCGAAGGGCTGCAACCGGTCTGGGCCGCGCCGGAGTCGCCGGCCCGCACCATCCACGTCGAGCCGGGCGTCGAGCCGCCGCACGGCTATGCCTTCAAGAAGCTGCGTTCGCTGTTTGGCGTGTTCGACGACGAACGCATGGCGCTGGCCGGCCGGGCCTACCAGATCGCGGAATGGGCGCGCACGCACCGTTTCTGCGGCGCCTGCGGCACCGCCACGGTGCGCGTGGCCGGCGAATTCTGCCAGCGTTGCCCGGCCTGCGGCTTCTCGGCCTATCCGCGCATTTCGCCCGCCATGATGGTGTTGATCCGCAAGGGCGACAGCATCCTGCTGGCCCGTCACACCACCAACGCCGCCTCGCGCTACACCGCGCTGGCCGGCTTCGTCGAACCAGGCGAGAGCATCGAGCAGACCGTGCACCGCGAGGTCTTCGAAGAAGTGGGCCTGAAGGTCGGCAACCTGAAGTACTTCGGCAGCCAGTCCTGGCCGTTCCCGCATTCGCTGATGGTGGCCTATACCGCCGAATACGTGTCGGGCGACATCCGCGTCCAGGAAGACGAGATCGCCGACGCCCGCTGGTTCGGGCCGGGCGACCCGATGCCCGAGATCGCGGCGCGCATCTCGATAGCCGGCTCGCTGATCCGCGCGCACTTGCCGGCCGGCTGGGACGCGCCCTAGCGCGACGGCGGGCCAGGAGGGCGCGCCTGCCGCGCGCTTTCCTCTCAGGGTATTCCCTCGAAATGGGGGATTTTTTATGTCCCTGATTTATTTTTTATTGATGAAATATAGATAAATTATTAGTATTTCGCACAGATAAACTTCTAGCCCGGCCTCTATGACCTCCACGTTGATTGCCTCGTCGGCCCATCTGGCCGGGGGCAGCGCGCCCGATCTGTCCGAAGTCGAATTCGGCCTGATGATCGCCAGCCACGCCTTTGACCGCTGGACGGTGCGCTGCATGGCGGCCGCGGGCCTGCCCGACCTGACGCCGACCGACGTCATGGTGTTTCACCACGTGTTCCATCGCCAGCGTCCCAAGAAGCTGGCCGACATCTGCTTCACGCTCAACGTCGAAGACACCCACATCGTCAATTACGCGCTCAAGAAGCTGGACCGCCTGGGCGTGGTCAAGGGCGAGCGCGCCAGCAAGGAAGTGTTCTACAGCGTCACGCCCGAAGGCGCGGCCATCATCAAGCGCTACGGCGAAATCCGCGAGCAATGCCTGACCGCCGGCCTGGATGCGCCGGGCGGGGGCGGCCTGGAATTCAGCCGCCAGCTGGCGCACACCCTGCGCGCGCTGTCCGGCCTGTACGACCAGGCGGCGCGCGCGGCGACCTCCCTATAACCGATACGCGGGGCCAGCCCCCGCACCTGCAACCCGCCGTGACGCCTGCGCCGCGGCGGCTTCCCGTACCCGAGGATACTTATGAAGTGGCAATTCTGGATTGATCGTGGGGGCACCTTTACCGACATCGTGGCGCGCCGCCCCGATGGCTCGACCACCACCGCGAAGATGCTGTCGGAAAATCCCGAGCAGTACCGCGACGCCGCCGTGGCAGGCATCCGCAAGCTGCTGGGCATCGCGCCCGGGCAGCCGGTGCCGACCGAACAGGTCGAATGCGTGAAGATGGGCACCACCGTGGCCACCAACGCCTTGCTCGAACGCAAGGGCGAACGCACGCTGCTGGTCACCACCCGCGGCTTCCGTGATGGCCTGCGAATTGCCTACCAGAACCGTCCGCGCCTGTTCGACCGCAACGTCGTGCTGCCGGAAATGCTGTACGAAAGCGTGGTCGAGGCCGACGAGCGCGTCGCCGCCGATGGCGAAGTGATCCGCGACCTGGACGAAGCCGGCCTGCGCCGCGACATGCAGGCCGCGTTCGACAGCGGCATCCGTGCCGTGGCGATCGTGTTCATGCACGCCTGGCACGCCGCCGGGCACGAGCAACGCGCCGCCCGCATCGCCCGGGAAGTCGGCTTTACGCAGGTCTCGGCCTCGCACGAGGTCAGCCCGCTGATCAAGTACGTCTCGCGTGGCGACACCACCGTGGTCGACGCCTACCTGTCGCCCATTCTCAAGCGCTACGTGGACCAGGTGGCCGGCGAATTGCCCGGCATCCGCCTGATGTTCATGCAGTCCAGCGGCGGCCTGACCGACGCGCACCGCTTCCGCGGCAAGGACGCCATTCTGTCCGGCCCGGCCGGCGGCATCGTCGGCATGGTCCGCACCAGCGAACAGGCCGGCTTTGACAAGATCATCGGCTTCGACATGGGCGGCACGTCCACCGACGTCTCGCACTACGCTGGCGAATTCGAGCGCGAGTTCGAAACCCAGGTGGCCGGCGTGCGCATGCGCGCCCCGATGATGAGCATCCACACCGTGGCGGCCGGCGGCGGCTCGATCCTGCATTTCGACGGCGCGCGCCTGCGCGTCGGCCCGGACTCGGCCGGCGCCAACCCCGGCCCGGCCTGCTACCGCCGAGGCGGTCCGCTGGCCGTGACGGACTGCAACGTGCTGCTGGGCAAGATCCAACCCGACTTCTTCCCGAAGGTGTTCGGCCCCGAGGCCAACGAGCCGCTGGACCGCGACGCCGTGGCGCAGCGCTTTGCGGCCATGGCCGACGAGGTGCGCGCGGCCACGGGGCGCGACATGTCGCCCGAGCAACTGGCCGAAGGCTTCCTGGAAATTGCCGTGGGCAACATGGCCGAGGCCATCAAGCGCATCTCGGTGCAGCGCGGCCACGACGTCACCGAATACGCCCTGACGGTATTCGGCGGCGCCGGCGGGCAGCATGCCTGCCTGGTGGCCGACGCCCTGGGCATGACGACCGTGTTCGCGCATCCGCTGGGCGGCGTGCTGTCCGCTTACGGCATGGGCCTGGCCGACCAGACCGACATGCGCCAGAAGACCGTTGAAAAGGTGCTGGATGCCGACCTGATGCGCGAACTGGCCGGCGACCTGGACGCGCTGGCCAGCCAGGCCGTGGGCGAATTGCGTCGTCAGCACGTGGCCGACAGCGACATCAGCGTGCAGCGCCGCCTGCACCTGAAATACCGCGGCACGGATACGGCGCTGGAAGTTGCCTATGGCGACCTGGAACAGGCCCGCCGCGACTTCGAGGCTGCCTACCGCCAGCGTTATTCCTTCCTGATGCCCAACCGCGAGCTGGTGGTCGAGACCATTTCGGTCGAAGCGACGGGCGGCGGCGAACGCGTGACCGAAACGCCCGCATCGCGCACCCGCGACGGCGCGCTGGCTGCGCGTCAGACGGTGCGGATGTACAGCGGCGGCGCCTGGCGCGACACGCCCCTGTATGTGCGTGAAGACATGGCCGGCGGCGACGTGGTGGCGGGTCCCGCCATCATCTCCGAGCCCAACCAGACCACCGTCGTCGAACCCGGCTGGCAGGCCGAACTGACGGCGCAGGATCACTTCGTGATCCGCCGTGTCGAGGCCCGTCCGCAGCGCCGGGCCATCGGCACCCAGGCCGACCCGGTGATGCTGGAAGTCTTCAACAACCTCTTCATGTCGATCGCCGAGCAGATGGGCTACCGCCTGCAGAACACGGCGTACTCGGTCAACATCAAGGAACGCCTGGATTTCTCCTGCGCCATTTTCGACGCCAAGGCACGCCTGATCGCCAACGCGCCGCACATGCCGGTGCACCTGGGGTCCATGGGGGAATCGGTGCGCACGGTCATGCACGCCAACGCCGGCCGCATGCAGCCGGGCGACGCCTATGTGGTCAACGACCCGTACCACGGCGGCACCCACTTGCCGGACGTCACCGTCATCACCCCGGTGTTCGACCGCAAGGGCAGCGAAATCCTCTTCTACGTCGGCTCGCGCGGCCACCACGCCGACATCGGCGGCACCACGCCGGGCTCGATGCCGCCGGATTCCAAGACGGTGGAAGACGAAGGCGTGCTGTTCACGAACTTCCAGCTGGTCAAGGGCGGCGAGTTCCGCGAACAGGCGGCGCGCGACATCCTGGGTTCGGGCCGCTGGCCGGCGCGCAACCCCGACCAGAACATCGCCGACATGCACGCACAGATCGCCGCCAACGAAAAGGGCGTGCAGGAATTGCTGCGCATGTGCGATCACTTCGGGCTGGACGTGGTGCGGGCCTACATGGGCCACGTGCAGGACAACGCCGAAGAGGCCGTGCGCCGCGTGATTTCGGTGCTCAAGGACGGCAGCTACGAATACCCGCTGGACAACGGCGCGGTGATCCGGGTGGCCGTGCGGGTGGACAACCAGGCGCGCAGCGCCGTGGTGGACTTCACCGGCACGTCGCCGCAGCTGGACAACAACTTCAACGCCCCGGGCGCCATTGCGGTGGCCGCGGTGCTGTATGTGTTCCGCACCCTGGTCAACGACGACATCCCGCTGAACGACGGTTGCCTGGTGCCGCTGTCCATCATCCTGCCGGAAGGCTCGATGCTGCGTCCGAACCCGCCGGCCTCGGTGGTGGCGGGCAACGTCGAAACGTCGATGTGCATCGTCAATGCGCTGTATGGCGCGCTGGGCGTGCTGGCTTCCAGCCAGGGCACGATGAACAACTTCACCTTCGGCAACGCGCGTCACCAATACTACGAGACCATCTCGGGCGGTACGGGCGCAGGCCCGGTCAAGATCGACGCCGCGGGTCCGCACGACGAAGGCTTTGCGGGGACGTCCGTGGTGCAGGCCCACATGACCAACTCGCGCCTGACGGACCCCGAAGTGCTGGAGTTCCGTTTCCCGGTGCGGCTGGAATCGTACGAGATCCGCCATGGCTCGGGCGGGGCAGGGCGCTATCGCGGTGGCGACGGCGGTATCCGACGCATCCGCTTCCTGGAAGACATGACCGCCGCCATCCTGTCGAACAACCGCCGGTTCGCGCCGTTCGGCCTGGCGGGCGGCCAACCCGCTGCCATGGGTCGCAACTACGTCGAGCGGCTGGACGGCTCGATCGAGGAACTGGGTCCGCAGGACAGCGCCCAGTTGCGCCCCGGTGATGTGTTCGTGGTGGAAACCCCTGGGGGCGGCGGTTACGGTGCGGCCTGACGCCGCACGGCATTGACCGTCGCCGGGCCGTGGCGCGATCGCGGTACGGCCCGGGCAGCCCGGTTTCGCTCAGGCGGGATCGGGCTTTTTTTCGTCGTCGGGGTCGGTCATGACGTCCAGCGCGATGTCGGCCCGGGCCTTGCGGTCGTAGACCCGCAGCGTCACCTCGTCGTCGCGGATCTCGAACATGGCGGTGGCCAGGGTGTTCTCGTCGTCCGGATCGTCTTTGGCCGTGCGCAGGATGGGCAGGTCGCCATGGGTGTCGTGCAGCGCGGCCAGCAGGTCGGCGCCGCCGGTGGCCGGCGACCAGCCATCGACGATGCCTTCGATGCGGTTCTGGCGGGTGCGCGACGAGTCGGTGACGATCTGCGCCTGGCCGCGGGTTTCCTGGTGGATCATGTGGTTGGCGTGGCCGTAGCGCGTACCGATTTCCAGGAACGAGGCGCCGCCCGGCGCGACCTCGGCGCTGAAGATGCGCGGGTCGGCGGCCGATCCCAGCGTATGGTGAAAACCGCCCGAGCGCGGGGCATCGCGCAGCAGCGCGATGGCCTCGTCCAGCGTGGTGCAATCGAGCACCGCCCGCGCCAGCAGCATGCGCGGCACGCCCGGGTGGCGCTGGCGCGTGCGCAGGTTGTTGATGGTCTGCACCAGGCCAGCGCGGTTGGCGGCAAACGTGTGGCCGGGCAGCGACCCTGGGTAATAGAAGCTGAGGTAACCCGGCGCATCTTCCAGCGCCACGTCCACCAGGTGGCAGCGGCCGTACAGATACGGGTCGCCGTCTTCGTTGTGGCCGATCCAGCGGGTGCCGTCCGCGGCCCTCAGGGCCACTGATGTGCAGCCGTCGCCGGTGCTGCTGTGCAGCAGGTCGCCGCGGCAGTTCCAGAGCAACACGTCGGCCAGCGGCATGCGCAGCCCCTCGGCCAGGCCTTCCAGTTCTTCCCAGATGGCCGGCAGGGCGTCACGCGCGAATTGGCCCAGTTGATCCAGGTAGCTGTGGCCGCGCCAGGGCCGCAGGGCTTCCCAGGTGCCGTTCTGTTCCAGGTAGGCCGCCATCAGCGGCCGGGCGAGCTTGCCCAGGGCGACGCCGACCTGGCGCCGATTGCCGGCGATGCGTACGTATTTGTAGGGCATGGGGATTCTCCGGGTGTCATGCGGATTGTAATTTTTCTAAGCTCTCTCCGGTGGGGACGGATGCGTTAAGATTTGCCGTAAGTTGCTCCGGCGATCCCGGCGTGACCGGCATCATGTCCCAACTACAACCCCGGGTACCAAAGGGTCCCCAAGAGGAGAGTTTCATGATTAAACGTAAAGTCGCCGCCGCCTTGGTCGGCCTGTCCATGGCCATGTTCGGCGCCGCTTCCGGCGCCTACGCCCAAGGCAAGGAATTGGTGGTGGCCACCGATACCGCCTTTGTTCCGTTCGAGTTCAAGCAGGGCAATACCTACGTCGGCTTCGACATCGATCTGTGGGCTGCCGTCGCCAAAGAGCTGAACCTGAAGTACAAGCTCCAGCCGATGGACTTCAACGGCATCATCCCGGGCCTGCAGACCAAGAACATCGACGCCGCGCTGGCCGGTATCACGATCCGCGACGACCGCAAGAAGGTCATCGACTTCTCCGACCCCTACTACGAAAGTGGCCTGGCCATCCTGGTCAGCGACAAGAACAGCGACATCAAGGACGCCAAGTCCCTGGCCGGCAAGACCGTCGCCGTCAAGACCGGCACGGCCACCGTCGACTTCCTGAAAGCCCAGGTGCCGGACGCCAAGCTCAAGCTGTTCCCCAACATCGACAACGCCTACCTCGAACTGGCCACCGGCCGCGTCGACGCCGCCGTGCACGACACGCCCAACGTCCAGTACTACGCCAATACGGCGGGCAAGGGTCGCGTCAAGGTGGTGGGTTCGCTCAAGAGCGGCGACTTCTATGGCATCGCCTTCCCCAAGGGCAGCGACCTCGTGCCGCAGGTGAACAAGGCGCTGGCCACCCTGAAGGCCAACGGCCAGTACGACGCCATCTACGAGAAGTGGTTCGGCAAGAAGCCCTGATCGTTCAGGCCTGATTGATTCTGCATTCGGGGCCGCCCGGCAGTCTGGGGCCTCGGCGCGACTTCGGTGGCGCCGGGTCTCGGCGGGCGGCCCCGAGCCGTTTGCCGCCCGGCATGGTTTGCTTCATGCCGCGGCGCGGTTGCACGCTATTAAGGGGTAATTGTGGATTTTGACTGGAATGTCGTGACAGAGGCGTTGCCCAACCTGTGGGTGGGCACGCAAATGACCATCAAGATCACCTTCTGGGGCCTGCTCGGCGGCTTCCTGCTGGGCGCGCTATCCGGCGTGACGCGGGCCTACGGGCATCCCATCCTGTCGGGCATTGCGCAGGTGTATGTCGCGGTCATCCGCGGCACGCCGATCGTGGTGCAGGTGATGTTCATCTATTTCGCCTTGCCGCTGCTGGCCAACGTCCGGGTGGATGCCGAATGGGCGGCCATCGTCACGCTCATCATCAATTCCGGCGCGTATATCTCGGAAATCGTGCGCGGGTCGCTGCTGTCCGTGCACAAGGGCCTGAAGGAAGCCGGCCAGGCCATGGGCCTGCCTTTCCACAAGATCCTGTTCCACATCATCGGGCCGGTGGCGTTTCGCCGCATGATTCCGCCGCTGGGCAACCAGTGCATCATCAGCCTGAAGGATTCGTCGCTGTTCATCGTGATCGGCGTCGCGGAACTGACCCGCCAAGGCCAGGAAATCATGGCCGCCAATTTCCGTGCGGTCGAGATCTGGTCCGCGATCGCCATCGTCTACCTGATCCTGACGGGCACGATGGCACTGGTCCTGCACCTGATCGAGAAGAGGATGCGCATACTATGAGCATGGTTGAATTTCATAACGTCACCAAGCACTTTGGACAGTCCATGGTGCTCAACGACATCTCGCTCAACATCGATGCGGGCGAAGTGGTCGTCGTGGTGGGCCCGTCCGGTTCGGGCAAGTCCACTTTCCTGCGCTGCATCAACGTGCTCGAAACCATCAACGACGGCGACCTGCTGGTCGATGGCCTGAGCGTGCGGGGCGACGCGGCGCAAGTGCGCGAGATCCGCCGCGAAGCCGGCATGGTGTTCCAGCAGTTCAATCTGTTCCCGCAGATGACCGCGCTGCAGAACGTCATGTTCGGGCCGGTGCACACGCGTGGCCTGGCGCGCGACGAAGCCCGCGAATTGGCCGAGCAGCTGCTGGCCAAGGTCGGGCTGGCCGAACGCATGAATCACTATCCCGGCGAATTGTCGGGCGGCCAGCAGCAGCGCGTGGCCATCGCCCGGGCGCTGGCCATCAAGCCCAAGCTGATGCTGTTCGACGAGCCCACCTCGGCGCTTGATCCTGAACTGCGCCACGAGGTGCTCAAGGTCATGCGCGACCTGGCCGAAGAAGGCATGACCATGGTCGTGGTCACGCACGAAATGGAGTTCGCGCGCAAGGTCGGCAGCCGCCTGATCTTCATCGACGCGGGCAAGATCGCGCACGACGGTCCGCCGGCCGAGCTGCTGGACAATCCGCCCAGCCAGCGCCTGAAAGACTTCCTGCAGCACGTGGCCTGAGGGGGGGCAGGGGCGCCGGACCCTCTCCGGCGCCTCCGCTTGCCACGCCTGGGCTTGCGCCGGTTCAGCGGACCGGCAGCGCCACCACTTCATCCGTCGTCATGATGGCGCCGAACGGGTCCGCCAGCGCGGCCAGCGGTTCAGGCGGGCCTGAAGCGGGTCGGCGCGCTGGCGGCGAGGACGAGCTGCGGGGAAAAGATCCGGCGCGGGCGGCATTGCCCGCGCCGGATCGCATCAGCCTTTCACGCGGACGATCTTCTGCACTTGCGGCACGTGGCGGATGGCGCGGATGACCTGGGCCAGGTGCTTGCGGCTGTCGACCTGGATGGTCAGGTGCAGCGATACCGTGGACACGGCGTCATCGTGCATGGTGACGTGCATGATGTTGGCGTCGGCCGCGGTGACTTCCGCTGCCAATCGGCCCAGCACGCCGCGTTCGTTGCGCGTGACGATGTCCAGGCGCGTCGCCAGGTGCTTGGCGGTGTGGGTATCCCACGCCACGTTGATCCAGCGTTCGGGTTCGCGCAGGCGCTGGCGCATCGCCACCGGGCAGTCGGCGGTATGCACCACCAGCCCGTGGCCCATGCGCATGCCGGCGATGATCGGGTCGCCCGGCAGCGGGCCGCAGCAAGGCGCCAACTGCACCGCCTGGCCTTCGTTGCCCTGGATCAGGATGGGCGCGCTGCGGGCCGAGGTCAGTTCGTCCACCGCGGCGGCGGTGGTGGCGACCAATTGATGTTCGGGCGCAAAACGCCGCGCCACCACGGCCGCCAGGCGCTTGCCCAAACCGATGTCGGCCAGGATTTCTTCGCGTGAACTGGCGCCGGTGCTGCGCGCCAGCTTCTGCCAGGCCGGGTCGTCGGTCGCCGGCAGCGGCATGTGCAGCTCTTGCAGGGCCTGGCCCAGCAGGCGTTCGCCGAAGGCCACGGATTCTTCGTACTTGACCGTGCGCAGGTAGTGGCGGATTTCGGAACGCGCGCGACCGGTGCGCACGTAGTTCAGCCATTGCGCGTTGGGCCGCGACGCCGGCGAGGTCACGATTTCGACCGTGTCGCCGCTGTTCAGCTCGGTGCGCAACGGCACGAATTCGCCGTTGACCTTGGCCGCCACGGCCTGGTTGCCGATGTCGGTATGGATGGCGTAGGCGAAGTCGACCGGCGTGGCGCCACGCGGCAGCGAGATGATCTTGCCGCGCGGGGTGAACACATAGACGGCGTCGGGGAACAGGTCGACCTTGACGTGTTCGAGGAATTCGCCCGAATCGCCGGTCTGGCTCTGGATGTCCAGCAGCGACTGCAACCATTGGTGGGTGCGCTTCTGCAGGTCGTTCAGGGTCAGGTCGTCGCCCTTGTACAGCCAGTGCGAGGCCACGCCTTCTTCGGCCACGTGGTGCATGTCGCGGGTACGGAACTGGAATTCCACCGGCGTGCCGTAGGGGCCCACCAGCGTGGTGTGCAGCGACTGGTAGCCGTTGACCTTCGGGATGGCGATGTAGTCCTTGAACTTGCCGGGTACCGGGCGGTACAGCTGGTGCAGCGTGCCCAGGGCCAGATAGCACTCGGGCAGCGTATGCACGATGACCCGAAAGCCGTAGATGTCGAGCACATCGGAGAAGGACTTTTTCTGGTCCTCCATCTTGCGGTAGATGCCGTACAGCGTCTTTTCGCGGCCGGTGACCTCGGCTTCGATGCCGGCGGCCGGCAACGCGGCGCGCACCGAATCGGCAATTTTGCCGATGACCTCGCGACGGTTGCCGCGCGCGGCCAGCACGGCCTTGTACAGCACCTGGTAGCGGTTGGGGTACATGGCCGCAAAGCACAGGTCCTGCAGTTCGCGGAACAGCAGGTTCAGCCCCAGCCGATGGGCGATGGGCGCGTAGATGTCCAGCGTTTCCCGGGCGATGCGGCGCCGCTTTTCGGGATTGACCGCGTCCAGCGTGCGCATGTTGTGCAGGCGGTCGGCCAGCTTGATGAGGATGACGCGCACGTCGCGCGCCATCGCCAGCAGCATCTTGCGGAAACTCTCGGCCTGCTGTTCGGCCTTGGTGGCGAAATCCAGGCGGTCGAGCTTGGACAGGCCATCGACCAGTTCAGCCACTTCGGGGCCGAATTTCTCGGCCAGCTCGTGCTTGGCAATGCCCTGGTCTTCCATCACGTCGTGCAGCAGGGCGGCGGACAACGCGTTGACGTCGAGCTTCCAGCCTGCGCAGATTTCGGTGACGGCGATGGGGTGCGAGATGTAGGGCGACCCGCTGGCGCGGAACTGGCCCAGGTGCGCCTGGTCGGCGAAGCGATAGGCTTCGCGAACGCGTTCTACGTCTTTCTTGTCGAGATAGCTGCCGATGATTTCGGTCAGCGGTGCCAGCGAGGCGACCGGCGAGGCGGTCGCGTCAGCCGCTTCTTGCGCGGCGACGGATGCTGGCGTGGAGGGATTCTTGTCTTTCTTGCCCGTGCGGCGCCCAAGACGGGAGCCGGCACGTAGCGCGGCAAGCAGACCAGATGAAGCGTACTTCAGCCCGGGAAAAGCCATGCTTGCCGCCCCCCGGAACGTATCAGGTGGGAACTTTACGCAGCATTTCCACGCCGGTGAGGCCGCCTGCGATTTCGCGCAGCGCAGTGACCGTGGGCTTGTCTTTGCTGTCCAGGCGCGGGGCATGGCCTTGCGCCAGCTCGCGGGCGCGGTACGTGGCGGCCAGCGTGAGCTTGAAACGGTTGGGGATCTGATTCAGACAGTCTTCGACGGTAATGCGAGCCATTAGGACACCTGGTGCTGATGGAGGATAGGGAGAATGCGGATTCGTTTCAGTGGGCCGCCGGGATGCCGAGTTGCGCAAACAATTCAGCGTGGCGGGCGGCCTGAGACGAAAAACGTAGCCGGGCGGCGCTGACGATTTGAGTCAATTCCGACAAGGCTACGCTAAATTCTTGATTAATAATAACATATTCGCATTCAGGCGCGTGGGCGATTTCGCCCCCGGCGGCCATCAGGCGGCGCGCGATCACTTGCGGGGCATCCTGGCCGCGCGCCTTGAGCCGGCTTTCGAGCTCTTCGATGGACGGCGGCAGCACGAAAATGCCGATGGCGGCCGGAAAACGCTGGCGCACCTGGCGCGCGCCTTGCCAATCGATTTCAAGCAGCACGTCGCGGCCATCACGCGTGGCGGCGTCGATGGGATCGCGCGGGGTGCCGTAGAAATTGCCATGCACTTCGGCCCATTCCAGCAGACGCTGCTCGTCGCGCAGCTGCTTGAATTCGTCGGCGCTGATGAAGCGGTATTCGCGGCCGTCTTCCTCGCCGGGGCGCGGGGCGCGGGTGGTGCAGGAAACGGACAGGAGAATGGCGGGATCTTGCTGGAGCAAGGCCTTGACCAGGCTGGACTTGCCGGCGCCGCTGGGTGCGACGACCATGAAGACATTTCCGGGGTTGACGTGCATGAATATGACGAGCGTGTGATGCCAAGACCCGAAGGATAGCAAATCGCGCGGTGCGGCAGGGGAAAACCCGCCGCGCCGCGCGATTTTGCGGGGAACGTCTTTCGGCGATGGTTCGGCGCCGGAGACGCTTGCCAGGCATTTGGCCCCGCTTTGCCTGGGCTTGCCTATCCGGCGTCGATTATTGGGCGGCCGCCTGCACCAGCTTGCCGCCCGGCGCGGGCGAGTCGCTGCCGAGCAGGTGGCCGTTGACTTCCAGGCCGTACAGCGAGTCGTCCGAATCGTGGTACTTGGCGCGGGTCTTGGCGACCGATTCGGTGTAGCGCGGGTCCTGCGGGCGTTCGTGCGCGTTCATGAAATACGCCACGTCCCACGCTTCCTGGTCGCTCAGCATGCCGGCCTGGCCCAAGGGCATGTTGGCCTTGATGAAGCCGGCGGCGTTGCCGATCTGGTGCATGCCCGCGCCCCAGTTGAACGAGTCCGGCCCCCAAAGCGCCGGGAAGACCCAGTGCGAGCCGTTCTTCTGGCCCTGGCCCTTGTCGCCGTGGCAGACGGCGCAGTACTGCGCATAGACCTCGCCACCGCGCACGTAGTCCGCCTTCTGGGCCGGCGCGGGCAGCTTCAGGTAGCCCTGGCCCTTGAGCGCCACGCCGGTGGGCGCCTTGCTGGCCAGCCAGAACATGTAGGTCTGCAGGGCGGTCAGCACGGGATCGTCGGCCGCGGGCGCCTTGCCGTTCATGCTGAAGCGGAAACAGCCTTGCAGGCGCTCGGCCAGCGTGTTGACGTGGCCGTTCTTGGCGCGGTAGGCGGGATACAGCACGTAGGCCGCCCACATCGGCGCGGAATCGGCGCGGCGGCCGGCGTCCAGGTGGCAACTGACGCAGTTCAGGTCGTTGCCGACGAACTTGGCGGCGTTCTGCGGCGTGTGCAGGAAGATCTGCTCGCCCTGGCGCACGATCTTGCCGAACTCGCTGTCGGGCAGCGAGGCGGCGGTGGGGGGCGTGAAGGCGGGGCGGGCATCGGCGACGGGACCGGCGGCGCGGGCAGCAGGGGCGGCCAGGCCGCCGGCCAGGGCCAGCGCGGCGAGCAGGGCGGTGGCGCGGCGGCCGGTGGCCTGATCGGCGCGTCGGGCGGCGCCGCGGCTTGGGATCCGGGCGACAAGCCGGTCGGAGAGTCGGCGGGACATCGAATTCATGGCTTGGCTCCCGCGGCGGGGGTGGCTTGCGCGGCAAGCAGGTCGGCCGCCTTGGGCAGGCCGGCGTAATAGGCGGACACGGCGTCGATCTCGGCGTCGCTCAGGCGGGTGGCGACTGCCGGCATCAGGCCCAGCGGGCCGGGCGGACGCTGGCCCTGGCGCCAGGCGCGCAACTGACCCGCGATGTAGGCGGCAGGCTGGCCGGCCAGGCTGGGAAAGTTGGCGCCCACGCCGATGCCGCCGGGGCCATGGCACTGATTGCACGCGGGCACGTTTTTGTCCCAGGCGCCGCGGTTGGCGAGCCAGGCGCCGGTATCGTCGGCCTTGGCGGGTTGCTGTGCGGTGGCGGCGAGGCGGTCGATGTTCAGCGGCGAAGGCAGTTGGGCGTAGTACTGCGCCACGGCCTGGCGCTGGGCGGGGCTTAGCGCCTTGGCCGTGGGCGCCATCACCGGGCTGACGCGCGAGCCATTGGCCATGGCTTCGAGCTGTTCGGCCAGGTAGGCGGCGCCCATGCCCGCCAGGTGCGGAAAGCCGGCGACGGCATTGCCTTCGCCCTTGGCGCCATGGCAGGTGACACAGGCGGGCGCGCCGTTGGCGCCCTGGGTGCTGATCAGTTGGCCGTCAGGCGCGCCTTGGGCGCTGGCCAAGGCGCTGGCGCCCAGGGCCAGCGCGCCCGCCCAGCGAGCGACCGTACAGGACCGTAGACGAAACGGCTGCAAACTTACAGGCAGGGGCCGCAATGATTGGGGCCATGAAGACAGGGGCCGTAAAGGCATGGAGGAGGTCTCCGTCCAGTTATTGATTTTGAGTAATAAGTTAATTTCCAGAAATTATATAAAAGGTTGTGACAGATCAGCACATCGCGCGGAGATTGATGCGGCGCGCGCCGTTTCATTTGCTTGCGTGGACAGTCGGGCTGACGGGGAACCCTGGAACGTTCGCTTGCAGCATGGCCAGATCGATTCGGGTAGCATTTCGCCGATCGATAACAAGGAGAATCCGATGCACACGAACGAGATCGCCCCCCCGCGCGTTGCCCTGGTGACGGGCGCAGGCACCGGCATAGGCCGCGCGGTGGCGCTGGAATTCCTGGCGCAGGGTTATCGCGTGGTGTTGGCGGGCCGCCGGCGCGAACCGCTCGAGGCCACCCGCACGGCGGCGGGCGAAGACGGCGTCAGGGCGTTGGTCGTGCCGACCGACGTGTCCGACGAGCAGGCGGTGCGCGAGCTGTTCGACGCGACGCAACGCGAGTACGGCCGGCTGGACGTGCTGTTCAACAATGCCGGCCGCGGTGCGCCTGCGATGCCGATCGAAGAGCTGCCGGTGTCGCTCTGGCGCGAGGTGGTCGACACCAACCTGACCGGCATGTTCCTGTGCGCCCAGGCCGCGATCCGCGTCATGAAGGCGCAGACGCCGCAAGGCGGCCGCATCATCAACAACGGTTCGATCTCGGCGCATGCGCCGCGGCCGTTCTCGATTGCCTACACGGCCACCAAGCATGCCGTGACGGGCCTGACCAAGTCGATTTCGCTCGATTGCCGCCCCTATCACATCGCCTGCGGCCAGATCGACATCGGCAATGCGGCCACCGAGATGACCGAGCGCATGGCGGCGGGCATCCTGCAGGCCGACGGCAGCACCAAGGTCGAGCCGCGCATGGACGTCGCCCACGTCGCCCAGGCCGTCGCCGCCATGGCCCGCCTGCCGCTGGAAGCCAACGTGCAGTTCATGACCATCATGGCCACCAATATGCCGTTCGTGGGGCGTGGCTGAACTAGCGAAAGCAGGCCGTCAAGCAAAAGGCGCCGTCAGGCGCCTTTTTTATTGGTCGCAAGAAAGCCCGCCCCGCCGCCGGGCCGCCCCAAGGCGGGGCAGCCTGGGGTGGCGCACCAATCTCATGCTAGAACAGCCGCCCGCGCGCCGGGCCGCCCCAAGGGCGGGCAGCCCCCTCGGGGGGCAGCAAGCACGCAAGGCGTGTGCGGCGTGGGGGCCCTTTCTCTGGGGCCTACATTTATCGGCCAGCGACCATCTGGCCCTGGGCCATGTCGATGTAGCTGCGCGCGCCGACGTAGCGCTTGGACCAGTACGGGTTCTTCATTTCGTCCACGCGCACCTTGGCGCCGCGGCGCGGGGCGTGCACGAACTTGTTCTGGCCGATGTAGATGCCCACGTGCGAGGTGGTGCCGCGGCCGCGGGTGGCGAAGAACACCAGGTCGCCGGGCTTGAGCTGCTGCTTGTTGGGCACCGTGTCGCCCTGGGTGCGCTGCTGGCGGGCCGTGCGGGGCAGTTCCAGGCCGGCGATTTCGCGGTACACGAATAGCACCAGGCCGCTGCAGTCGAACCCTTCGGCGGCATCGTCACCGCCCCAGCTGTAGGGCGTGCCGATGGCGGCCAGGCCGGCCTGCACCACGCGTTCGCGCAGGGTGGGCACGGTGGGCTCCTGGGCCAGGCTCAGGCCGGACAGGGAGCCACGTGCGGGATCGGTGCTGGGAAGAGAGGCCTGCGCGGCGCCGGGCAACCAGGAGAACGTCAGGGCCAGCAGGGGGGCAGACAGGAAGGCGGGAATGCGGAACGAGGCAAATCGTGCTTTTCGCGTGGGCGGCGTCATTACGTCACTTCAGAAATCGGAGTAGGCGGCATGGCTTTGCCCTGGGGGACAAGCCGGCGGAAAGGGCGGCAGGAGGGCCTAGGGGTTGCCAACACGCGCGGACGTTTGCGGTGTTGGCAGGCCGTAGACCCCACTGACTGCCACGGTATTGTAATGGAATAAAGTTTCATTACATTTGTAGTGCAATGCAGCATTCTGGCGGGGCGACCGTTACGTTGCCCGGTCAGGCAAAGGTAACGGCCGGTTGGCAGAAACAGGGAGGACCGTGCTGGGTGGCCGGATCGGGCGGGCGTGCCCTGGGCCGAGCCCGATCCGTTGCCGTCCTGGCCCGTCAGAAGCTGCCGCGCAGCCCCACCATCACGGCGCGGCCGCCCTCGGGGGCGACGTCGCGCAGCACGGAAGTAGCGTAGCGAATGGTCTGGTTGGTCAGGTTGATGCCGCGGACATAGGCCTGCCACTGCACCGCCGCGACCTTGAAGCGGTAGCCGGCGTTGGCATCCAGGCTGTAGTAGCCGGGGGTGGCGGTGTCGTTGTCGGGGCGGCTGTGCTGGGCGAAGGCCTTGGATACGCTGACGCCGGCGTTGTAGGCGCCGTAGCCGTAATCCAGCGCCACGCGCAGGCGCAGCGGCGGAATGCGCGGCAACGAGCGGCCGGTGTCGTTGTTGCGCGCCACCGTGTAGTCGCCCGACAGGCCCAGGTCCAGCTTGTGGCCATTGCGTTGCAGCACGCGGGTGCTGCTTTCGGCTTCCAGGCCGTACAGGCGGGCCGACACGCCCTGGTAGCGCGCTTCGGGCAGGGCGCCGTCGTCGCCGGCCGCGACCAGGTCGCCGTCGTCGTTGCGATAGCGACCGGTGTTGATTTCAGCCAGGTAGTTGGAGAAGCGGCTGTAGAACACGCCGATGCTGGCCTTGTCGGCGTCCTTCTTGTAGCGCAGCGACAGGTCGCCGGACCAGGCGCGTTCCTTGCCCAGGCCCTGGTCACCCACCAGGTATTGGCCCGTGGCTTCGTGCGGGCCGTTGGCGTACAGCTCGTAGAACGTTGGCGCGCGTTCGGTGTAGGCCGTGTTGGCCGCAACGGACCAGGTGCTGTCCAGCTTGTAGATGCCGCCCAGCGAGAAGCTGCCGGCGGTGAAGCTGTTGCGGCGGGCGCCATCGAAGCGTTCGTTGCCGCTGGCCGACGGGCTCAGCCGGGTGTAATCGGCACGGGCCCCGGCGCTCAGCGTCAGGCGGTCGTTCAGTTTCCATTCCTCAAGTGCGAACACGGCGGCCGAGTCGGTGTCGGTGGTGGGCACCAGGGCTTCGTCGCCCAGCGCCGAGAAACGCGTCTGGCCCAGTTGCAGGCCCACGACGCCGTGCAGCGGGCCGATGTCGGCGTGGCGCGCCTCGATGCGGGCCTCGTAGCCTCGATTCTTGAAGACGGTGCCCGTTTCGCCGTCTTCGATTTCCTTGTGCTGGTAGTCGGTGTAGGCGAAGTTGAACTTGACGCTGGTGAACAGGCCGTCCAGGTCGCGCAGTTCGCTGGCAAAGCCGAAGCGTTCCTGGTGCATCTTGATGCGCACGTCCGGCTCGGCCACCGAACCGTAGTCGGAGTCGTAGCCGCTGTAGGACAGCCCGGCGTAGCCGCGGTCGCTCGTCCAGGACATGCCGAGCGCGCCGCCGCTGGCCTGGCCGTCGCTGTTGGGCAGCGTGCCGCGCGGCTGGTCGCGGTCGGGGGCGTCGAGGGCGCGTTGCTGCGACGAACGGGCGTAGCCGGGAATGCGCAGGTCGTCCGTCTTGCGGCTGAAGGCGTCGGCATGGATGGCGAAGTTGCCGTCGCCGCCTTCCACTTGCACGGCGCCGTTGCGGTCGTTGTTGGCACCGCCGTAGCTGCCGGCCACGTCGCCGTGGATGCCGTCGATGGGTTCGGTGGGAATGCGGTTGTCGATCGTGTTGACGACGCCGCCGATGGCGTTGCCGCCATAGAGCAGGGCGGCCGGGCCGCGCAGGATCTCGACGCGGTTGGTCGACAGCGGGTCTTGCGGCACGGCGTGGTCGAACGACAGCGACGAGGCGTCCAGGGACCCGACGCCGTTGTTCAGGAGGCGGATGCGGTCGCCATCCAGGCCTCGGATGATGG
>PJUB01000264.1_pt1 | contig 28951 bp, 23 predicted proteins | sample 1512141 | NCBI WGS metagenome assembly PJUB01 (sample SAMN08177677, study PRJNA422409) | Soil metagenome, whole genome shotgun sequencing project. | isolation source: Soil enriched on filter paper: alkali lignin treatment | place: USA: Madison | collected 2015-01-15 | reverse complement strand
CGTTGCCCGACGAACTGAAGGTCAGCTCGCCCGGCCGCTTGCGTGCCAGCTCGGCCAGCGCAGCCACCGAATCGACCTTCAGCGCGGGGTTGACCACCAGCAGGTTGGAGGTCAGGTTGGTCAGCGACACCGGCGCGAAGCTGCGCTGCGGGTCATAGCGCAGCTTGGGATACAACGACGGATTGATGGTCAGCACGCCCATGGTCGAGTACAGCAGCGTGTAGCCGTCGGGCGCGGCGCCGGCCACGGCCTCGGCGCCGATGGCGCCGCCGGCCCCCCCACGATTTTCCACCACGACGGTTTGGCCCAGCTTTTCGCCCAGCCCCTGCGCCAGCGAGCGCGCCATCAGGTCGGTGGCCCCGCCGGCCGGAAACGGCACGATCAGTTTGACCGGCCGGTCGGGATACGCCCCGGCCGCCACCGCCGCCGATACCAGGCCCGCACCGAGCCACAGGCTGACCGCGGTCAGCGCACTTGCCATTCTCATGCTGTCTCCACCCTGGGGGTTCTTGTGTTTTCAGCATGGTAGGCGCGGCGCAGAGACGGCGCTATGCGCAGGACCGCATATCTGCTTTGCTCGACATCGGGGAATGGGGCGGCAGCGCGGCGACGACGGGAACACCCGCCTCACGCAAGACTGGGCAGGCCGCGGTGCATCCAACGTTGGGCGTCATCGCCGAATATTGGCGTCGCGCCTGAATGCCGGCGCACAACCTCATTCAAGAATCCGTTTGAAGGCGCCTTTCTCAGAGATCGGCGACATCGCGCAGCCGTACGCCGGAGAAATTGGCCGCACGCAATGCGTCAAACATCGCGCGGTCGCAGATGGGAGGCGCGCCCATGCGATCCTGGCGGAAAATATGGGCATCTCCGATAACATCCTTTCTGAACACCAAACTGGCCCCGCCGACGAGGCTATAAAGCTTCTCGTCCTCGCCGGTCTGATCATTGTGGTCGAGCTTGATCCTCACGCGAGAAGAGGCTTCATCCAGGGCATCGAGTCTGCGCAGCACATTGCCCAGGTAGTACCGAGGACCGGGGCTGCCGTCAGCCAGGCTGAAGTCGCAGGCCACAAATGCAAACGCCTCGGCGTCCATTTGTTCAAACAGCTGCTTCAAAGGCTCGGACACAACCCATATGCCGGCAAGCTCTTCCAGATCGCGTGGCATTGCGCCCTTCTCCGGTACATGGACCAGGTGAGGACGCTCCGGATACTGATCAGGCGTTCCGTCAGGACGCGAGACGACGTGCATTCCCGGATGGATCAGCTTCGCTTCGTTGGCGATTGCTATGCCGGGAACCCCGCCGTTGCCCGGGAAGCTGGCGTCGATCAGGAAAAATTCGCCCTTATGAGAGGCGGCTTCGGCTGAAATTTCAGTGGCGGGCGGTTCGGTCACGGTGGCGTCCGTCATGGCGGGTAAAGGGGTCGACTTCGCTCAAGCCAATCTTGACGAATCCTTTTCGCTCTGAGTGAGCGGGATAGACATAGCCTGCGGCAGAACTTCGTAGCTGCCAAGCAATTTTCGAGGGATCCCTTTCGGCAGCAGAAATTTGACACAGATCGCTGATTTAAACCAATACGAGTACGGTCGGCTTTAACCTGAATTGCAATTCTGGGCCCGAATCACTAGCTGGAAGACCGCACTGAGTCGGACGCGGCCCGTCGCCGACGTCCACTCCCGGCCAGCAGCGGGCATCGGTCGTCGTCATTCTTCGTTCGGATGGGCCGGTGTGCTCAACACCTTCTGATAGAACGCCAGGTCGAGCCAGTTTCCGAACTTGTAGGCGACCTCTCTGATGACCCCGCCCGGCTGAAAGCCCAAGCGCTCGTGCAGGGCGATACTTGCCCGATTGGTGGTGTCGATCCCGCCCACCATGGTGTGGACATCCCTTGCCTGAGCCTCTTCAATCAGCTCGGTCAGCAAGCGACGGCCTAGCCCCTGGCCGCGGCATGCATCGTGGATATAGATCGAGTGTTCAACGCTGTACTTGTAGGCAGGCCAAGCACGGAACGTCCCATAGGATGCAAAGCCCAGCAGTTTCCCGGATTCGTCCTCCAATCCCAGGACCGGGAAGGCATGCTTGCGTTTCGTCTCGAACCAACCGGACATAGCCTCGGGCGGGCGGGGCTTGTAGTCGTATAGCGCCGTGGAATTCAGGATCGCGTGGTTAAAGATAGCCAGCATGGCTGCCGCATGGCGTTCTTCGGTGCAATGGACGGTACGCATAAGGGGGTCTCGGGTTTCACATTAGAGTACGATTCGTCTACTATATGAGACATCTTTGAAAAAGGAAACCCGATGGCTGTTGACGACGTCATTGCACAACGCATCTCTGAATTGAGGACTGCCCAGCGGCTGAGTCTTAGCCAGTTGGCCGAGCGCTCCGGCGTCAGCAAGGCAATGATCTCGAAGATAGAGAGACGGGACAGCAGCCCGACAGCGGCCGTGCTCGGTCGCCTTGCATCGGGCCTGGGGGTCGCGCTGACAGAGCTGCTGGCCCCGGCACCCTCCCCCAACCCATTCCTGCTCCGTCACAAGGCGGATCAAACGACTTGGCGTGACCCAGCCACCGGATACGTCCGGCGGCAAGTCGCAGAACTGGATGAAAAAACCGGCACCGAGCTCATAGAAATCGAGCTGCCTGCCGGTGCCCGCATCGACTATCCACAATGGCATTCGAAACCGTACCGACAGCGGCTATGGCTGCTGAAGGGCGTGCTCGAACTGGGTTACGGCGACGAGACACGACGCCTGGTGGCAGGCGATCAACTGGACTTTGCCGTGGACAAGGCCGTCAGCTATTTCGCATGCGAGCAATGCCGATACCTGCTCAACGTGCTCCATGCCTGAATCGCTTCGGCAATCCGATGTATCCGCCTGTCTCATACACGCTCCGCTTCGGCTCGGAAGCGGGCCGTGCTCGAAGACTGCTCACAGGCTTGGCCCGGACGCCAGAAAGTACGCGTTTGAATGGCTTGCGCAAGTCGTTGTTCCAACCACGCATTCAAACGTCCCAATTCAGTTGATGAAGAACAGACCGCGATGCAATATCAGCCCCTGTGGACCTCTTGCCGACGCTCGAAAGCCTCTGGCTACCTCGGAGAATCGTGCAGACGATGCCTTTGACTATTGGCCAAGATCCGCTCCATCATTAAAATGCGACAGGATCGCCACAACCCTGAAGGTCTTTCTGAGCGACACAGATGAACAGAAGGAAAGCGTATCTTATCCTTGCCAATACGACGTTGGCGGTGTCGATTTGGGTCCCACCCACCATTGGAACGGCTTTCGCCACAGGGAACGACACTTCGTCCGATGGCGGGCCCTGGGTAACCCAGCAGTTCGATTTTTCAGCGCCCGCGTTGAATTTTGAAAGCCGCGTTCCTCGGGATGCGGCAGTCAAGATGGTGCCAATGGAACCGAAGCCGCCAAACACCATCGGCAACGTAAAGGTCATAGGAAAGATCGAGTCGGAGAAAGATGCCCCGAAGCTCGAGACAAGTATTGTGGGCTATAACCTGCAAGCGCCCGCCACAGCATTGCGTATCTGCACGTTCGAAGTGGAAGCAATCGGTTTTATACCTTCAGTCTCCACGACCTCGGACGACCTGACAGAGGCGGGCCTTCTGGCCCAGAAGGCCGAAAGGGGAAAGCCAAAGAGCGCCGCGATCGGTTATTGCTTCGCCCGCGAAAAGCAGGCGTTGGGCATTTATTTCATCGTCGATGTGAGCAGTGCCGCCAGCATGGAGGCCGCGAACGACCTGGTACGTAAAGTCGACCGAGACGCCGCTTCGTTCATTGACGGCCTGTCATGGGCAGATGGGCGGCAGTCGAGCTTCGGACGGGAAATGCAGGCGATCCCGCTTCGTATTGGCGCCAAGGACCTGACGCTTCGCATTCCGAGAGGATGGGACATTCCTATCAACGATTTTCACGGCCCGCTTCCTGCCGAGCTGCACATGGTCAGGCGTAAGGACGGAAAGGATGTCGGGTTGGTTTGGCTCTTCGTGCAAAACATGAAGGACAAACCCGACCTCGCAACAGCCGGTGCCGCTATCGTGAAGGATTATTTCGTCAAGCAGACAACGGACGCGCGAACACCGGTGCTGTTGTCGAGCGAAGAAGACAGCTCATTGAGGGACCAGGGGGCTGCCGCGCGCACCTTCCGCTTTTCCGTCGAAGACAAAAAAGGCCGAGACGCCGGCGCCATTGAGGCTTTCGTCGCATGGAAGAACGGCCAGCTTTCCGTGCTGACACTGTGGTCGGCATGGAAACCTTCTGCTGATAGAAGCTCCTTCTTCTCGCGCCTCCCGGGCCTGTCGGTCTACGACATCGTGCGGCAGGCCGTGCTGACGACACAGCCCTAGCAATTGCACCTTCTTTACGGTCATTGCCTTGACCCTTCCAAAGTCGCAGCTGGCTGCTCGCTACCGGCCTCTGAACTGAACGAATCTTGTCGAGAGTTGGCCTGAAAGCCCTTATTTGGTAAAAGCAAAGTTGATCAGAACCTGAGAGTCGATGGCTACCATGTCCGAACCCTATTCTGCCTTTCTCAATCTCCAGATGTCCCGCGAGAATCTTGCCAGATGGCTCGCTGCCCCGGCGCCGGCGGCATCAAGATGGTCGGACTGGCGTTCCATCGGCGGCCAGTGGTATCTCTCCGAAGGCAAGGATCTGGCTGCCTCCAGCAATCAGGATCTGGGCAGGCTCATTTCGGAATGCGACGCCATGCTGGCTCGCCATCCAGACAACCGCGCGGCGCTGGGGGCCATCCTGAAATCCGCGGAGGCCGAGAACATAAAGGTTGCGGCCTACGATCGTACAGGAACGTGCTTCGTTGCAGGCTCGCTGACCTATTCCGAAAACCTCTACGACCTCATCGTCTTTTTTACGGTAGCGCGCGGAGCGGCCGATTTTTTCGAGGCGGATGATCGCGGCCTTGCAGTGGTTCACGACTATCTCTGGGGCGAGGAAGACGAACGAGAAACTGTGGCTGCGCTTGAATTCGCCGGAAAGGGCTGCTCCGTATTCCTGGCATCCGAAAAACTCGGCCACGCCGCTGGCGCCTTCGAGGCCATGGTGGACGCGATGCTGGACGGCAAAGAGGATCCGGAGTTCCACCCCCGCGATCAACTCGACCATCTTTGAGACCAGACCTGCGCCCAGCAGGGACGACAGAATGCACACGACAGGGCCGTCAGGCGGGTCAAGGAGGTAAAATTTCCAATGCGACTACTAGCACAGGTCATCATGCTGTCCGCTTGCGCGGTCTGCCAGGCGCAGGGAACCAGGACCTGGCACTTCACTGGTGCCGAACTGGCCGCGGCCCTTGAAGGCCGGATGCCCTCGGAGCTTCACGATCCATCGCTTCGCCGCCAATTCGCTTCCTCCTATGCGCAGGCCTACGTCGTCGGTATCGCCGACCAGACACAAGGCACGGTCTGGTGCTCCCCCACCGGCGTCCTTCCCCACGAATTGAAGGACAGGGTGTACAGCTACTTGTCCACGCTGCAAGCCAGCCGTCTCGAGGAAAATGCCGGCCCGCTAGTAAGCGAGGCACTCCATCAGTCTTTCGCTTGCCGGTAGAGTCATCCCCGCCAATACGGCCCCCCCGCTGCGCTAAGACCGGAATGGGTGCGTGCGTTCTGTCGCACGGTAACTGTCGATGATTCCGAGCGGCTGCTGACATCGGCGCGCGCAAAAGCCCCTGCCGGCCAGAAGCGGTAGTTCGACGTGTCGCCGAAGGTCGACGAAAATCACCTCGACCAATGCTAGCTGGAACGACTACCGCGGCCAAGGCCGATACGAGCACGCTGGCATCTCGAATTCAGTAGTATGTGCCCCGTGCGGCTGCGCAAGCACGCCACGCATCATCGACCCGAATCATTCCCGTGCGCCAAGGGCAGCGCTCATCAACGAAGAATCCACATGCATCGACGTCTTGCACATGCCGTATTGATCGCGCTATTGACCAGCCTCGGCGCCTATATTGCTCCCACGCACGCCCAGGCCCCATCGACGCCAAAGGTGCAGTCTGGCGACGGGCACCCCTACGAGATCGCCGACAGCGAAGTATGGGACGTGCCTGATCCCGTTTCCAACCGCGGCTACCAGGTCTTCGTTGCGCTGCCACCGTCCTATGCCAAACAGCCGCAGCGGCGCTACCCCGTGCTGTACGTGACGGACGCCGACTACGCCTTCCCGATCGTTCGGCAGCTAGGGCGCCGCCTGAATGTTGAAGGCCCGCAGATCGAGGAATTCATTCTCGTCGGCTTATCTTATGGCAAGGGCGAGGACGGCGGTGTCAGCCGCCAGCGTGATTACACGCCGACACCCAACGGCCCAAGTACGGCACCACCCAATTCGATACACGGTCAGGCGCGCGCATATCAACAGTATCTGCGCGATCAAGTAAAGCCCTTCATCACCGCTCGGTATCGCGCAGACCCTGCCAGAGCAATCTTTCTGGGCCACTCCTACGGCGCGCTGCTTGGGGTTCAGGTGCTTTTCACCGATCCTGGCTTGTTCAGCAGCTATATCCTCGGCAGCCCTTCTCTTTGGTACGACAAGCGATATGCCTTGAAGCTCGAGGCGGCCTACGCCAAGCAAAATCAGGACCTGAAGGCGAATGTCTACCTTTATGTCGGTGCTTATGAGGCTTTGCGCAAAGGTGATCGACGCTACAACCAGACGGTGGACATGGTTGCCGACAACCGCGCATTGGAAGCGGCGCTGCTGAGCAGAAATTACTCGAGCTTGAAACTGAAGTCAGCGATCTTGAACGACGAAGATCATCTCACCGTCGCACCCCGGGGCTTCACGCAGGGATTGAAGTACCTGCTGCCAGTGCGCTGAACCCTCATAGGGCTGCCGGTTCTTGCCACCGACATCACACCTTGTTCAGCAACCCCACATCCAAGTCCGAGCCCGGCCTTCGCGCAGATTCACCCGCCTGCCCCCCTTTGGCAGCCTGCTGCGCCCGCCGTGCCTGCTTGTCCGCATACATAAGCTGATCGGCCTGCTTGAGGGCGGCTTGCAACGAACTGACGGCAGGATCCACGGTGACGATGCCAAAGCTTGCACCTCGATAATGGAAACTGCACTCGGCGGCGGTGTAGGTACCGATCAGCGGCTGCGCCAGCCGGTTGCGCATTTCGTCAACGACTCCTTGCGGATTGTCGGACCTGGACGGATCCACGAGTCCGATCACAACGAACTCGTCGCCGCCCCATCGACCCAGCATGTCGCTTGCACGGAGACCGGCCGACATGCGCCGGCCCACCTCGATCAGGAATCTGTCGCCGGCGTCATGCCCATAGGTGTCGTTGATGGGCTTGAACCCGTCCAGATCGATAAACGCTACCAGAACCCATTGCTGTGTCCGCTTTGCCAGCGCGAACAACCGCTCCAATTCAGCCAACACTGCGCGTCGATTCGGCAGGCCGGTCAGCGCGTCATAGTTGGCGGCATACCGTTCATCCTGTCGGCGCATGACGATCTGGCTGGCGACATGGCCTGTCAGCAGGATCAGGACCAGGCCGACCACCGCGACCAACCCCGTCATCCAAAAGTGCTGTCTGCGCATGGGTGCCAGGTGCTCCAGCGTGGCCAGCGTGAGCAGCTGATACTGGGTGCCCGACAAGGGCTGGCGCCGCAGCAGATAGGGCCTGCCGTCGATAAGCCATTGGTCGGCAAGGTCCGGGTCGCCTGCCGCGCGCACGTCCATGCGCTCGCCTGCCGCTTCTTCGCCATCCGGCGCAAGCACCGTGCCTGGCGGCAGGAGCGCCGCGACGTTGCGCAGCATGAACGGCTCTGACGATGCCGTGATCACGCGCCCCTGGCGATTCACGATCAGCGCGACATGGCGCCCTGTCAAATACAGCGCGACCTCTGGCGCGTCGAACTTGACCGTGACCGAGCCCAACGGCACGTCGTTCGCGTCCTCGATACGACTGGCGACGAAATAGGAGGGGGATTTATTCAAACGCGCGATACCGAAATAATGGCCATTGCCGGTACGCAACGCGTCAATCAGATAGGGCCGGCCCGAATAGATCATGCCCACGATGCTGTCGGGTTCGGCCCAATTGCTGGCCGACACGGTGTCGTCCGACATGTTATTCATGTAAATGCGGGCGTAGCGCAGGTCAGTGGCCAGCGCGTTCATGAAATCACCGACCCTGCGCACCAGCGGGTCGCTCGCGAACTGCGCAGCGCGCTGCTGCCGCGTCAGCGAGGCGGCGCCTGGGGGATCCGTGCGATAACGCATGGCGAGTTCAATCACCTGGCCCTGCCGCGCCACCATATTGGCCACGCTCGCCATCTCGGTGAACAGCCGGTCCATGACGCGCGCGGTCGTTTTCGCCTCGTATTCGGCGCTTGCCGCCGACCTCGCCAATTGCGCTGACACGATCCCCTGCGAAATCCACCACCCAAGGCCGGCCACCAGCGCCAGCCAGACGACGGCCAGGCCCAGCGAGACGCGGCGCACGGTGCGCCACGTCTGTTGTTCACGCCCGCCTTGCTGCAGCAACACGTCGTTCTCCCTCGCTTTGCCAATCGTCGAAAAGCGCTTGATTCGGTATGTGTGTGACCTTCTCACTCCTGGCTACAGTATGAGCGTCGCCCCGTCCTGCCCATTCTCCCAGGCGATATTCAAAAATATCGCAATAGGCGCACCGACGCATCGTGCGTCGGATTTATCGGTGCTGGAGCAGGAACAAGCATCGACACAATATCGCAGCCGTCTGGCTTCGATTTTTTTGTTGACAATATTTAACAGCGGGATACCGGCAATATACGTGGGTCGGCCTCGATGAGTGATTACCCGCCAAAAATGAGGTGATTGCAGCGCCCATTTACGGTTTTTCGGGGACAGATCCTGTGCGCCAGCAGTGAGTCGACAATAAACCCCTCCACTGCCCTCCCCACCCGATAGTCTTTTATTTGCGACCATTTTTTCAGTCGTGTGTTAGGCTTTTCGCCAAATTACAGATATTGCCAGTTTCATCAAGTCAGACCGTGTGAGTTGTCCATCGCAACTTCTGGAGTGTCACTATGAAACGCTGGTTAGTATCAGGCTCATTATTTCCGCGGCGTTCGGCGCTGCACTGGCTATATCCCGTGGCCGCCACGGGGTCGTTATTACCCGCAGTAAACGATGTCTGTGCGCAGACGGTCGGTCCCGGACCGATCGGCGTGCCCGTCAACGTGGGCAGCGGCACCACCACCGTGGTGGGCGGTACCACGATCACGACGCCGGGGACGTCATCAGCCGTAACGGGCGGGACATTGATCGTCGATCCCGCAGCCGGTCCAAGCCCCGGATCGGTGTCATTCTCGGCAAGCAACTTCAACGCTTTCGGCATATACGCAACAGGCGGAACGATTATCTTCCGTAGCGGTGCCGCGCCCGGCGTTACCACGTCCATCACGACCTCCGGCAACGCAGCCGCCGCACTGTGGACGCAGAATGCGGGGGTATCCGCGACGTCTTTGGGCGGGCTGAACATTCATACCACCGGCGGGTACGGCAACGTCGGCGGCCTGCCCGTCGGCTCGTACGGCGCCGTCGCCAGCCACAACAGCAGCATATCGTTGACGCAGGCCAACATTCTCACGGAAGGCCTGGGCGCAACGGGCGCCTATGCCTTCGGCAGTCAGGTCACGCTCAACAACGTTGCCATTGCCACGCGGGGCAATGCCTATCGAGACGGCACCGGCACCTATGGCGCCTATGGAGCGCTGGCCAACGCACTGAATGGCGTGCGTGGCAGGATGATGGTCACGGGCGGCACCATCTCCACGGCCGGCGACGTCGCCTACGGGGTAGGCGCCATCGGCTCCGACGCCACGCTCAACGGCACCACCATCACCACGACGGGCGCCAGCGGCAGCGGCCTGTTCGCGAACGCCGGCACGATCAACGCGTCGAATGTGGTGGTGACCGCCTCCGGGGCGTCAGCCTACGGGGTCTATGCGGTGATGGGTTCGACCGTCACGCTGCAGGATGCCCGCGTCACTACCCAGGGCAGCTCGGGATACAACTTGCTCAGTTACGGGGCGAACTCTCGCGTGACCGGCACCAATGTCACGGCGGTGTCCACGAACAACAATGCGCCCGGCGCGACGGCCTGGGGCACGTCGGCCACCGACAACGTCGCGCTGAGCCTGACCGGCGGCTCCGTTCAAACACAAGGCACGAATTCGCACGGCTTGTACGCCCGTGGCGCGAGGGCCACGGTGTCCGTCGACGGCACGTCGGTCAGCACCGCCGGCCAGGGGGCTTTTGGCGCGCGAGTGATCAACGGCACTTTGAATGCAAACAATGCCACCCTGCAGGCAGGCGGCGTCGATGCGGCCGGGTTGGGATTGAGCAGCGATGCCGGTATCACGGCCACCGCGACCCTGACGGGCGGTACGCTGACCAGCGCGCAATCCGACGCCATCGCGGTGAATGGCGGTACTGCCCGGGTCACAATGACGGGCACGCAAGTGACGGGCGCCCCGCGCTGGCTGCACGTGATCGGAACCTCGACGCTCACAGCCGATCCGCTGGCAGCCCCCGATGCGACGACCGCTTCCGGGGTCAACTCGCCGGGGCTTTCGGGGGTGGCGGTGACGGTACTGGCCGGCGGCGTCAGCGCACCAGCGGCGGGCCCCACGAGCGTCGCCCTGATCAGCGCGTCCGGGGCCACGCTCAACGGCTCGGCGCTGACCGAGACCGGCACCACGTCGACGGTGACGCTCACCAACGGCACGGTCTGGAACATGTCCGGAAGTTCAAACGTAACATCGCTGACCAACAACGCGAGCCAGATTCTGTTCACGCCTCCCTCGTCGGGCACCTTCAAGACGCTGACCGCCGTCAATTACACGGGCTCTGGCGGCGGCCTGATTGGCTTGAACACCTATCTGGGGGATGACAGTTCCCCCTCGGACCGCCTGTTCATCGATGGCGGTGCCGCGACGGGCACCACCGGCTTGCGCATTGCCAATGCCGGCGGTCCCGGGGCCTTGACCACGGCCGCAGGCATCAAGGTCGTCGACGCCATCAATGGGGCCACGACCCAGGCGTCCGCATTTTCGTTGACCGGACGAGCCGTCGCAGGCCCCTACGAATATCGACTCTACCAGGGGTCCGCAGCGACCCCCGCGGATCAGAGCTGGTACCTGCGGTCTGAAAAGGAACCGGAGCCGCCCGTGCCGCCTGCGCCCCCTGCCCCGCCAGGACCGACACCCGATCCAGAGCCGCTGTATCGACCCGAAGTTGCGGCATACCTGGCCAACCAACGCCTGGTCGGGCAGATGTTCGTGCAGAGCATGCACGACCGGCTGGGAGAACCTCAGTTCATCGAATCGCAATCGTTCCGGGATGAAGACAGCAAGCGCCGCGCGATCTGGTTGCGCGCGGTCGGAAAATGGGAAGGCAGCCACAGCCGCGACGGCAACTTTGACGTCAGCACCGACCTCTTCCTGTTGCAGGGCGGCGCGGATCTTGCGCAATGGAAGCTGTTTTCAGAGACCGATCGCCTGCATCTGGGGGCCATGCTCGGTTACGGCACGGCTGACAGCACGGCGCGCGCCGACGGCAACCCCTACAAGGCAAAAGGCCGCGTCAACGGGTACAGCGCAGGCGTGTACGGCACCTGGTTTCAAAACGACGAGACCAAACTGGGCGCCTACGTGGACACCTGGTTCCAATACGGCTGGTTCAACAACCGGGTGCAAGGAACCGACCTGCCGCGAGTGGACTACGACTCTCGGGCCTGGGCAGTGTCCGCGGAAGCCGGCTATGCATTCAAGCTGCGGGAAAACTGGATGCTGGAGCCGCAGGCCCAGATCATCTATGTCGACAGCAACACCGACAGCATCACCGAGCAGAACGGCACCCGGGTGGATCGTGCCGACTCGAATGGGACCATTACCCGCCTTGGGGTGCGCACGTTCACCACGCTTGACCTTGGCAACAATCGCAAGGCCCAACCCTTCGCGACCGTGAATTGGTGGCACAGCAGCGTCGACAGTTCCGTATCCTTCAATCAACTGCCTGTCGGGGGCTTGTATCCCAAGGACCGATATGAATTGAAGGTGGGCGTGCATGCCGACTTCACCAAGGGCTGGACGGGATGGGTCAACGCTTCAGGCAGCTGGGGCGCGCAGGACTACCACCAGTATGTCGGGCGGATCGGCGTGAAGTACACGTGGTAATGCGCCCAGGCGTTCCTGGCACAAGACCGCAGGGCCACGCGCGTACCGGATGGCGCTCAGACGACCTTTGGCTGGCATCCGGGCCGTGGCAGGCAGGTTGACAGCGCGACCAGGCCAAGCACCAGCACCGTCGCACCAAGCACGCCAGGCCCGGTGCCAAAAGCCGCGCTGACACCCATCGCCACCAGCGCGGCGCTGCCGATCTGGCAGAACCCGACCAGCCCCGACGCGGTGGCCGCATAGCCATGCTCGCTGGCGACCGCCCCGGACACGGCCAGCGACAGCGACGAACCGTTGGCAAGACTGACCAGGCACATCGGCAACACGACGGCCGCCGCGCCATGCAGTCCCAGCGCCGCCACCGCCATGAACGCCACGCCCCCGACGACGAAGAAAACGATGCCGGCAGCGACGATGCGATCATACGGCCAGTGTTCGAGCAACCGCCGGGTCACCCAATTGGCGCCGATGATGCCGGCCGTCAGCGGCAAGTACAGCCAGCCGCTCTGTTCTTCGCTCAGGCCCTGCCGCGCGAACAGGAATGGCGATTGGGTCAAGTAGACAAACCACGCGCAGTAGATCGCGCAGACCACCAAGGTGTAGCGGCGAAAGGTTCGGTCGCGCAGCACGTGGCCGAAGCCGGCAAACGCAGCGGTCCGGGTACGGGCGGCGATGGGCAACGTTTCCGGCAGCTGCGTCAGCACCATCAGCAGAGCGACGATCCCGAACGCGGCGACGAACAGGAAATCGGATCGCCAGCCGAAGGCCGCTGCCAGGTGGCCCCCTATGGCGGGTGCAAGCGCGGGCGACAGCGACACCAGCGGGTAGATCACCGCATAGACCTTCGCAGAGGTGCGCTTGTCGCAGGTATCGGCGATCAGCGCACGGCCAACCACAAGGCCCGCGGCGGCGCCGACCGCTTCAAGCATGCGCCACGCCAGAAATCCCTCATAGGTGGCGGACAGCGCACAGCCCGCCGAGCCGACGACGTAGCAGGCGATGCCGGCCAGCAGGACGGGCTTGCGGCCATTGCGGTCCGACAGCGGCCCGTAAGCCAACTGGGCAAGTGCCAATGCCAACAGGTAGAACGAGATCGTTTGCGGCATTTGCCAGTCGGCAACCCCGAACTCCTTGCTCATGGTCGGCATGGCGGGCAGATAGACATCCGAAGCAAGCAGCCCCAAGGCGCTCAGCATGGCGACGGTCAGTATGAAAGATAGGCGAGGCATGGGGTTCCGGGCAGCCAGTCGGGCTCGCTGCGCATCCAAGGTTCAAAGGAATAGCCGCCATGCTACGGAGATGCCTTTCATGTGAAAATGCACAAATTGGCGGCGATGTGCTGCAAATTTGCAGGATACGCATGCGGGGACGACGATGAACTGGGACGACGTACGGATATTCCTGGCCATTCTGCGCGCCGGCACCTTGCGCGGTGCGGCGGATCAACTGGCCATCGACCAGACCACCGTCAGCCGGCGCCTGACCGGATTGGAACGGACGTTGGGCAGCCGGCTGTTCCTGCGCACCACCGCCGGCCTGGTGCTGACCGACACCGGCCAGCAAGTGCTGCGCATGGCCGAGGATATGGAACGCATGGCCGTTTCCTTCGAGCGTCGTGGCGAAGGTGCCGATGCGCGCGTGGCCGGGCAGGTGCGCGTGACCACCACCGACGCGCTGGCGGTGGACTTCGTGGTCCCAGCCATCGAACGCCTGCGTGCCAGCCATCCCGAGGTGCGGGTGATCCTGAGCACCACGACACGGCTGCTCGACCTGGCTCGACGGGAAGCCGACATTGCCGTACGCACCCTGCGGCCGCAGCAACCGGACTTGATCGTGCGCCAACTCGGCTGCTGGGATGTCGGGCTGTACGCCACCCGCGGTTACCTGGCCAAGTACGGACAACCGCAGCCCGGCGATGGCCTGGCGGGCCACGACATTGCGCTTTACCAAGAGGGCGTGACCGGCCGGCAGGACGACACGCTGGCGGGTGAATCGAGGGCAAAGGGCCGCGTGGTTGCGGAATTGGATTCGAGCCTGATGCTCAGCACCTTCGTGCGCGCCGGCCTGGCCCTGGGCGAGTTACCCGAGTACCTGGCACAGCGCGATCCCGCGCTGGTGCGGCTATGGCCCGAGCGCCGGCGCGCCAAGCCCTACGAGGCGTGGCTGGTGCTGCACCAGGATTTGGCACGCACGGCCAGAGTGCGTGTGGTCGTGGATGCGATCACGTCGGCGTTCGCGGCTTGAGCGGACGCCCCCCTCGGTGTGACTCCCCAGCCACACCCCAGGCAAATTGACCATCCTTGACTTTTTATTTCTCACGACACACTCCGACACAATGTAATCTTTCCCAACAAAATCACATCAATTTGGGAGGGGATTCCATGGTTGCTAACCAGAGAGCGAGCACGAGTTGGCTGTCGTCGGCCATCTTCGTGATGTATGCGGCCTATGTCGCCCATCCTGCCCAAGCCCAGTCGGTTTCCAGTACGGGCGATGTCGTGCCTGGGCCGGTGCTGTCGCCGAATTGGAGCGTCGGCGGCGATCTGACCGTCGGGGATGTCGTGGACGGGACGTTGACCCTGGACGCAGGAGGCGCCGTTGACAATAGCGCGGCAAGTATCGGCAACAGTCCCGGCAGCACGGGCACCCTGACAGTGTCGGGACGCAGCGGCAGTGGCACGCCCTCCACCTGGATCAGTGCCGGGCCCGTGATCATCGGGGTCCAGAGCGGCAGCACCGGCAGGCTCAGGCTCCTGGGCGGGGGCTTCGCGCAAAGCGACTCGGCCTCGATCGGCGAGGACAATGGCAGCAACGGCAACGTGCTCGTGTCCGGCTTGGGGTCGACCTGGAATCTCGCCACGCTGAACTCCTTCCAGATCGGCTCGTTTGGGACAGGCACGCTGCGTATCGACGATGGCGGCGCCGTGCGCAGCGGCCAGGCGCTGATCGGCAGCGGCCCCGGTAGCCAGGGCAACGTGACGGTGTCGGGGTCCGCATCGGTCTGGCAGGCGTTCAACAATATCTACGTAGGCTTCGAGGGCCAGGGCGACCTGCAAGTCCTGGAGGGCGCCACCGTGCGCACCGTCGGATCATCCGCGCCGGGCGCCGCCGCAACGATCTACATCGGCAACCAGACGAGCGGCGTTGGCACCGTGACCGTATCGAGCACGACCGCCGATGTCTCGACGCTTACCGCCAGCGATCGCATCGAAGTCGGCTCGGCAGGAACGGGAACCTTGAACGTCTTCAAGGGCGGCCTGGCGGTCGCCGCCAGCGACACGTGGGTGACTGTCGACAGCACCGCCACCGGCACGTTGAACCTCACTGGCGACGCGAGCGGCCGCGGCGTGCTGGAGACCGGCTCGGTCATCAAGGGCGCCGGCAACGCCACCTTCACCCTCGATGGCGGCGTCCTGCGTGCTCGGCGTGACAAGGCCAATTTCCTGAATGGCTTCCTGACGCAGGCAATCGGAAACGAGGGCGCCTCGTTCGACACCAACGGCTACGAGGTGGGCGTGATGACCGCGTTCTCGGGCACCTCCAACCTCAACAAGCTGGGCGCCGGCAGGCTGACCCTGTCGGGCAACAGCGCCGCCTTCACGGGCACCACCGATGTCCGGGCCGGAACATTGCAGGTCGATGGCGTCCTGGGCGGGCCGGTGAACGTATTGTCGGGAGCACGGCTGACCGGGACGGGGCGCGTTGGCGCAACCGTCAACCAGGGCACCATCGCACCGGGGCCGCGCAGCGGCTTCGGCACCCTGACCATCGCCGGCAACTATACGGCGCAAGGCGGCAACCTCGAGATCCGCACCCAGCTTGGCGGCGATGACTCGCCGACCGACAAGCTCGTGATCACGGGTGATACCGCGGGCGCGACACCGGTCATCGTGAAGAACATGGGAGGCACGGGCGCGCAGACCCAACAAGGCATCCAGGTGGTGCAGGTCAACGGTCTCTCGACGGGCCAGTTCAACCTGGCCAATGGCGACTACGTCATCCAGGGCCGTCCGGCCGTGGTGGCCGGCGCCTATGGCTATATCCTGCAACAGGATCCGGCCGACGGCGACTGGTATCTGCGGTCGTCCCTGACTGATTCCGGCACGCCGCCGACCGTTCCCCTGCCCTCCCAACCCAGTGGCGCGTCGCCTGGCGTCGGCCGCCCCTTGCTGTTCCAGCCCGGCGTGCCGGTCTATGAGGCCTACGCCAACACGCTGCTGCACCTGAGCCGGCTGCCCACCCTGCGCCAACGCGTCGGCAATCGTCTCTATGACTCGGCGGACGTCGGCCGCAACGGCGTGTGGAGCCGCGTGGAGGGCACGACGAGCCGGCTCGACCCGTCCACGTCCACCACGGGCACCCGCCAGGACATCGATAGCTGGAAGGCGCAATTTGGTGTCGACCGCATCCTGGCCGGCCAGGAAGAAGGGTCCCGCCTGGTGGGTGGCATCGCCTTTCACTACGGCAAGGCCGACACGCACGTGTCGTCGGCGTATGGCAACGGCACGATCGACACCACTGCCTATGGCCTGACGCCGACGCTGACCTGGTACGGCAAGAACGGCTTCTATGTCGACACGCAGGCCCAGGCCACCTGGTTCGACAGCGACCTGAATTCCCGGCTGGCCGGCAAGCTGAAGAGCGGCCGCCAGGCCAACAGCTACGGGCTGGGTATCGAGGCGGGCAAGGCGTTCGGGTTGGGCGAACGGTTTGCCCTGATCCCGCAGGCACAGCTGTCTTATGTATCGACCCGTTTTGACAGCTTCAACGATAAATTCGGCGCGCGCGTCGAGAGCGACAAGGGCGACAGCCTGCTGGCCCGCATGGGTATCGCCCTGGACTACAAGCGCAATTGGCAAACGGGTGGCGTCAATCGGGAATCCAGCATCTACGGCGTCGTCAATGTGAAACACGAATTCCTGAACGGAACGCGTGTACGCGTGGCCGACGTGCCCGCAGCCAGCCGCATGGCGCGGACCTGGGGCAGCGTGGGAGCGGGGGCAAATTACGGTTGGGGCGATCGCTATGCGATCTACGGCCAGGTCGATGCCGACGCGGATTTCTCGGGCAGCTACATCGTTACCGCGACCGCAGGTTTCAGAATGACGTTCTAGATCCGCACGATTGGCACACAGCGCCTTGGGATCAAGGCGCTGTGTGCCACCCGATCACACGGTCGCCAGGCGACCCTCCCTTGGAATCCATGCGGCGCGCGATCGTCTGTCGCCGCCCCCCGCGTTTGCCGGCGGCGCCGCCCCACGCCCGAACTTTTCCCGATATCGCTTTACTACCCATTATCTCCGGGTATTTTGAAGACCGTGCTCGAGTGGGTCGCGGCGACGTCTATGTGTTCGAGATTGACGACGCTACCGTAGTGGCCTTGGACACCTATTCAGAGCCGACGGATCAATTGGATTTGATCTCCCTGCATATCAGGTGCGGCAAAGACAGGAGTGCCGAGATAGCTCGGCTTGCGCCGCGGTTGTTGCGACGTGATCCGATGATCGAACCCCGACGCAACGGCAATCAGAAAAACTCATCCAGCAAACAATAGAACGCCATGCGTTCGTGGTCGGGTTCCACGCCGTATTCACGAAAGAATGGCGCCACCCATGCTTGGCCGAGATTGCGCGCGATGCTTCGTGCGGTCAGCGCAAGGTCCTGGTATCTGTCACTGACGCCTAAGCGGCCGCAATCGATGAAGCCCGTGAAATCGCTTCCGGCTGCCATGAAATTGGGCAGGCAGGCGTCGCCATGGGTCACGACAGGATCACAGGCCAGCGGACGCGTCGACAACAGCTGCGCCAGCACATCCGAAGCGCTCTGCCCTTGGCGTTCATCGTCAAAATCCGTTTCGTCGACGAGTCCCTGGCGCACACGATCTCTGGCGACAGCGATACGTTCCTCCAGGGGGTGGTGGAACGGACACATTGCGATCGGCACCTGGTGGAGACGACGCAGTGCCTGCGCCAGAACATCCACGATTTGAGCGGAAGGCAGGTCATCCGCGCTGGCCAGATCGCGCCCGGGAACGGCAGTCATGAGCAGCCAGTGGCGGTTGTCATCCGTCGTAAAACCGACCACGGCCGGCGCAGGCAGGTCCAGCCGCTGCAGCCACTGAAGGCGTTCGACTTCGCCAGGAAGCTCACTCAACAGGCCCGCAGGTTCGGACTTCAGGAATAGCGCTTGCCCGTCATCGCCATGGATGCGAAAGACTTCCGCTCCGGATTCTCCAATGACTTGTCGTTCGATGACCGCGCCAGCCAGTCTTTGTTGCCATACTTCCGGGATATGCATGTTGTCCACGTGTTGTTTTCCAGCGGAACTACGTTGGGCGCAGCCGTCTATCGTCGCCACCCTCGTCTTTCAGCGGCGCCGCCCCTCGGCCAAACTTATCCCGATATGCCGCGGGACTCGTCAGCACGATACGCCTGAAGTGCCTGCGCATCGATTCCTCCGACCCAAAACCCGCCAGCTCCGCAATCCGTCCAATCGACAAGGCCGTCTGCGCTTCCAGCATGTCTCGCGCCGCCGCCACGCGTTCACGCACCAGCCATTCATACGGCGCCATGCCGGTGGCATCGTGGAATTGCCGTTGCAGGGTGCGCGGGCTCATCGCGGCGCGTTCCGCCAGCGAGCGCAGCGTGTGCGGCAAGGCGGGATGCTGGCGCATCCAGTCCATCAGCCTGGTCAGGCGCCCGCTGTCGTCCAGGGGCATGGGGCGCGGCACGAACTGCGCCTGGCCGCCTTCCCGGTGCGGGGCCACCACCAGCCGCTGCGCGACCCGGTTGGCCACGGCGCCGCCGTAATCGCGCCGTACCAGGTGCAGCAGCATGTCCAGGCCCGCGGCGGACCCCGCCGACGTGATGACCTGGCCTTCGTCTATATAGAGCGCGTCCGGCTGGACCCGCACTTGCGGATAGCGACGCTGCAGCGCTTCAGCGTAGCGCCAGTGGGTGGTGACCGTCTTGCCGTCGAGCACGCCGGCCGCGGCCAGCACGAACACGCCGGAGCAGATCGAGCACAGCCGCGCCCCGCGCTGGTAGGCCAGGCGGATGCGCTTGAGCAAGGCCTCGGGCGGTAATTCGTCGGCGTCGCGCCAGCCGGGCACCACGATCGTGTCGGCGCGATCCAGCATCTTCAGCGTGTAAGGCGCGGCGACCGTGATGCCGCCCGCGGCGCGCAGCGGACCGGGTTCGCCCGCGCACACGGCGAAGCGATACCAGTCGACGCCGAGTTCCGGACGCTCCAGCGCGAACAGTTCCGTCACGCAGCCGAATTCGAAGGTACAGAGCCGGTCATAAGCCAGCGCGACGACAAGATGAGTAGCCATGGCGTGATGTTACCGAATAATGGCATTTACGCCACTACTGCGAATGGCGGCCAACGGCCAGAATGACGTCACTGGATCGGGTTTCCAGGCACTTGTTCATCGAACCATTCACGCAGAGTTCACCCATGTCGACCTCCAATGCCGTCACCGCCATTCCCGCCGCCCGCAGCGATGCCGCGCTTGCCCATTTTCTTGCGGCCATGCAGTTCGAGACCGATTGTTCCGATGTGGCCAGCGCGTTGGCCAGCGGCGTGCCCGGCTTCGTGCTGCTGGATGTGCGCAGCCCGGCGCTGTATGCGCAGGGCCACGTGCCGGGCGCGCTGAATCTGCCGCACGGCAAGATCGTCGAGTCCAAACTCGTGGACTATCCGGCGGATACGCTGTTTGTGACCTACTGCGCCGGGCCGCACTGCAATGGCGCGACGCGGGGCGCGATACGGTTTGCCCAGCTGGGGCGGCCGGTGAAGGTGATGATAGGCGGGATCACCGGGTGGCTCGATGAAGGCTTCGACCTGACGGGCGATGCCACGCCTCGCAGAGAAGCCTCTCAGCCGGGTTGAGGATCGGGCGCGGACGGACGATCCCGGGGAGCGGGAACGGGCAGCCGCCTACCCGCGCACCGCGCTGCGAAACGCCGCCGATAGCGCAGCCAGTGCGTCCTGCGTGCGGGCATCCTTGCTGCGGGTATGTAGCAGGACGGGCAGATGCGGCAAGTCGGGAAGCCCGAGTCTGGCGCCGATATCCACCGCGCCAAAGGGCAGCATTCTGGGCGCCAGCGCCGCCACGCCCAGTCCCGCCATGACCGCCGCCGCGACGGCGGCCACGCCGCCACCGACAAAGACTTCTCGCCAGGGGACCTGCGCGGCATCCAGCAGGCTTGCCGCCAACGCGCGCACCCCGCAGGGCTCTGCCAGGGTGGCAAGCGGCAGGGGTTCGTCGGCCCGGTATTGCCAGCCCGGGGCCGCGAACCAGCCGAGCTTTTCTTCGGCGATCAGGGTGCCATCGCGGCGGCCGGCATCCAGGCGGACGATGACCGTGTCGAGTTCGCGCCGGTCGAAACTTTGCAGCAGGTCACCGGACGAGCCGATGCGGATTTCGACCAACAGTTCGGGGTCCTGCGCATTCATGCGCGCGATCAAGGCAGGCAGTTCCGGGCCTGCGACGTGATCGCTGATGCCAAGGGTTATGCGCTGGCGGGCACCGGAAAATGCCGCCAGGGCACGATCATGGGCCGCCAGCAGTTCGCGTGCGTGCTCGAGGAACATTGCCCCGCTTGCGGACAGCTCGACGTACCGGGGCGTACGCTCGATCAGCCGGGCATTCAGCCTGTCTTCCAGCCGCTTGAGCTTCAGGCTGATGCCGGCCTGCGTCGTCTGCATCGCTTCTGCGGCGCGCGTGAAGCTTCCCAACTCCACAATGCGGACGAAGGCCTTTACGGCGTCCAGATCAAGAGAATGCGCAGTCATTTCAGATAGTTATCATTGAAATAAACACGCATAGCGTATCAGAATGATTAGTATGGAGCGACTCAACTGACAGAGACCGAAACATGCCCCTCGTTCATATCTCCCTGCGCACCGGCAAGACCGAAGCCTACCGACAAGCCATCTTCGACAGCGTCTACCGTGCGCTGCGCGACACCTTCAACGTTCCCGAAGACGACCAGTTCATGACCCTTACCCAGCATGAGGCGGCGGACTTTCGCTACGGCAAGTCTTACCTGGGGGTGGCGCGCAGCGATGACCTTGTGTTCATCCAGATCACGGCCAACAACACCCGCAGCCTGGAACAGAAGAAGGCGCTGTTTGCGCGGACGGCGGAACTGCTCGCCGAAAGCCCGGGCATGAGGCCCGAGGATGTGTTCGTGAACCTCGTAGAGGTGGCGAAAGAGAACTGGTCGATGGGCAATGGCCTCGCGCAATATGCCTGAGCGCCCGCCCGCTATTGCCCCATCGCGAACCCCTGCTCGCGCAAGAACTGCGCCACGATCGGCTTCCACTTCTGCGGCGAATGGGTAAAGAGACTATGCCCGTTCTCGCCGTCCGGCCCCATCGGCACAAACGTGGCGTGGCCGCCCGCCTTGTTGTAGGCGGCGACCCACTGTTTGGGCCAGTCGGGGCCCCAGTACAGGTCGTTTTCGGTGTAGATCCATAGCATCGGCAGGCGGGTCGCCTGGCCATAGGCGGCGTAGGTGGCCTGCAACCGATCCGGCCCGCAGGACTTGCCGGGTGCGCGCACCGGATCGCCGCCGGCTCCGCCCGCGAAGTTGATGGCGGCCTTCACGCCGGGCGGGTTCTGCGCCGCCAGCGCCACGGTGGAACCTCCGCCCACCGACTGGCCCAGCACGACGATGCGCGAGGCGTCCACGTCCGCGCGTTGCGCCATCGCTTGCACGACCTGGCTGATCTGGCTGGCGGCCCGGTCGAACATGGGGGTGAAGCGCCGGTCGTTGCAGGGGCCGCTGCTTTCCAGGTCGGGGCCGCCGGTGGCGCCGTAGCCCAGGCGCACCGGCACGGCCACCACGAAGCCCGCGTCCGCGAAGAACTGCGAGGCCGCCGAGTAGCGCGCCCGGCCCAGCCTGGCTCGGCCGGCGGGGTCGCCCGCCCGGCCATGGTTGATGACGATCAGCGGATGCTTGCCTGTACCGGCGGGGGTGAACACGGTCACCACCAGATCGCCCGAAGCCGTGCCGCCGTTTTCCAGCGCGACCTTGACGGGGACTTTCTCGATGCTTTCGTTGGCCGCCTGCCGGGGCGGCGGCGCGGCGCAGGCCGTCAGCAACGCAACGCTTGCGATCATCGCGATTCTTGTCAGCGCACCCATGTAGACCCTCGTCATGAACAGGCTCGGCGCCCGGGTAGCGCCAAGACTACTCCCGCCGCGGCCGGCTCGCCACTATTGCGAACCCGCCCCGCCGATTCATTCCACTTCAGACTTATTCCATGAAAATTACTTGTTTGTCGTGATCAACGACCGGGCCTAGGATGGCTGGCAACGCCGGCGCCTCGGGCACCATCGGCTCGTCGACCGCCGCCCGCGCCGCCGCCGACGGCTACACGCTGATCCTGACCAGCAGCTCGACCCACTCGGCCACGCCGGCCCTGTTTCGCAAGCTGCCCTATGACCCGACGGGCGATTTCATCCACGTCATCCGCATCGCCACCATCCCCATGATGCTGGTGGTGCGCGAAGACGCGCCCTACGACTCGGTGTCCAAGCTGGTGCAGGCCACCCGCGACAAGCCGCTGAACTACGCCTACGGCTCGCCCACCAGCCAGATCGCCGGCGCCACCTTCAACAGCGTGGCAGGCGCCGCCGCCAACGCCGTGCCCTACAAGAGCCAGCCGCCCGCCGTCACCGACCTGCTCGGCGGCCACGTCGACTACCTGTTCGCCGACCTGTCGGTCGTGACGTCGTTCATGCACAGCGGCAAGCTGCGCGGCATTGCCTTCACGGGCCAGGCGCGGTCCAAGGACTTCCCGGCGGTGCCGACGCTGGCCGAGCTGGGCTACAAGAACTTCGACCTGGTGGTGTGGGTTGGCGTGGCGGCCCCGAAAGGCACCCCCGCCCCCGTGGTCGAACGCCTGAACCGGGAAATCACGCAGATCCTGCAGGAACCCGACAGCGTGGCGAAATTCGAGACCCTGGGCATGCAGGTCGCGCCCAACACGCTGGCCGAACACCAGGCGTTTGCCCAATCGCAACGCCAGATCTGGACCCAGCGCGCGATCGACGCGAAGATCGAGCCGCAGTAAGCCTAGTGCACGGCCTCAGCCCATTCTGACCGGGGCGGGGGCCGCCTGCGCAAGGGGTGCCACGGCCAGCCGCAGCCCCATCGCTCGGAGGATGGCGAGCAGACTGCTCAGGGCGGGATTACCTTTGGGCGACAAGGTGCGATAAAGCTGAGTCGGATTCAGCCGAGCCTGTTCAGCCACCATCTGCATACCGCCGAAAGCCAACGCCATCTGGCGCAGCACGATAAGCAATTCTTCCTGATCTCCATCCGCGAGAATTTGATTGACCAGCTCCAGCGCAAAGGCTGGGTCATCGCGGTACATCTCGGCCATCGCCTGGTCATTAGGCTTACTTCTCATCGTCTGTTCTCCGTTGCCAATCCCGCCAGTACTCCACCGCACAAGCGATATCGGCGTCTTGCGTCCGCTTATTGCCGCCAGCCAGCAGCAGCACCAGGCGGTGTCCCGTCAATGCGTAATAAACGCGAAAACCTGGCCCCACATCGATACGCAGTTCCCAGACCCCATCACGGCAAAAGCGATGGTCGCCGAAATTGCCTTTCTCCAGCCGCATGATTCGGCGCAAGATCGCCATTTTGGTCGACGCATTCCGCAAGCCCTGCAGCCAGACCATATAGGGATTCTTGAGCTTGTCGGCAGTGAGGTAGTGATCGATCTGGTACCTACAATTTTCGTCAATAAACGAATTTCAGTCAAGTTGGCATGGCCCACGTGCCATCGCTCGCCAACATAGAGCACCCTTGTCTTAGTTGCTAAGAAAAGAGAGAGCATTTCGTCACTGACGCCCGCCCCTCCGAACGCAGACTCGTCGAACTGAACACGAAAAAAACGGGCGCCGAAGCGCCCGTCCGTCTTGCCGGAACCGCCCCGATCAGAAGCGATACTGCGCCGTCGCCACCACCGTGCGCGGTTCGCCCACCAGGATCTGGCCGGCGCTGGTGGCCGAGGCGTAATAGCCCTTGTCGGTGATGTTGCGCACGGCCAGGCGCCAGTCCCAGCGGCCGGTGCGGTAGCCGACCAGGGCGTCCCAGGTGGCGTAGCCCGGCAGCACGGCCGAGTTGGCGTTGTCGGCGTAGCGTTGGCCGACGAAGGTCAGGCCGGTTTCGCCGTACAGGCCTTCGGCCGGCTTGTAGGTCAGGAACACGCTGCCGTTGCGCCGTGCCACGTTGCTGACGCGGTTGCCGGCCAGGCCGTTGTTGTCTTCGACGATGGAGGCGTTCTGCAGGCCGATGCCGCCGCGCAGGTACCAGTTGCCGGTCAGGCGCCCGGCCGCCGTCAGCTCGATGCCGCGTGAACGTTGCAGGCCGGTCAGCAGCACCAGGGTCGGGTCCACCGGGTCGGTGGTGCGGCGGTTGTAGAGCTCCAGCTGGTACAGGGCCAGCGTGGTGCTCAGTTGACCATCGAGCCAGTCGCTCTTGACCCCCACTTCATATTGGCGCGTGTGTTCCGGGTCCAGGTCGTTGGCGTTGCCGCGGGCATTCGGCGTGATGCCGATGGTGCCGCCGCCCGTGGGCGAGAAGGTCTTGCTGTACGAGGCGTAGAAGGAATGGTCGCGCACCGGCGTCCACACGACGCCGGTGCGCGGGCTCAGGCCGTGGCTGTCGCGCCTGGCCGACGCGTCCAGCAGGCGGTTGGTGGAATCGATGCTGAAGCGATCCATGCGCAGGCCCAGCAACACCTGCCAGGCGTCGTCCAGCTTGATCTGGTCCTGCACGTAGTAGCCCTGGCTCTTGACCTTGTGGCGCGCGTCGCTGTTGATCACCATGGCGCCATTGTGCTGCTGCGACAGGTCCGGGTCGTACAGGTCCAGCGACGGCACGGCCTGCGCACCGGGGCCACGGGTGGCGGTGGTGTAGAGCTTGGGCGAACGGTCCTGGTTGGCCAGTTCGACGCCGAACAGCACACGGTGCTCGATGCTGCCGGTATGGAAGAGACCCTCGGTTTCGAGGTTGTTGGTGAGGTTGCGGGTGGACAGGTCCTGCTGCCAGCGGGTGCGCGCGACCTTGCGGGTGGCGGCGTTGTAGCCCGTCAGGTAGGTGTTGTCGAAGTCGCTGTCCAGCGCGAACACGGCCAGCGTGTAGCGCAGTTGCCAGCCCGGGGCCAGCGCGTACGACAGGCGCGAGCGGAACGATTGCGCACGGTCGTCGATGTCGTCGCGGTCGGGGTTGCCGTAGACGGTGCTGCGGCCCACGTCGACCGGGCGGCCGTTGACGCTGGGAATGCCGCGGTCGGGGGTGCGGTCGTAGCGGCTGTATTCGTATTGGACCAGCCAGTCCAGGTCGGGCGTGATGCGCCAGTTCAGCGACGGCGCCACCAGCTGGCGCGTGCCGCCGATCTTGTGGCGAAAGCTGTTGGTCTCTTCCTGGCCGATGTTCAGGCGCACGCTGACGTGGTCGCTGGGGTCGGCGCTCAGGTCGCCGTAGACGCTGCGCAGGTCCCAGCTGCCGGCCTGGGCTTCGAAGGTGGATTCGCGGCCGGGCTGCGGCGCCTTGCTCACGCGGTTGACGATGCCGCCCTGGCTGCCGCGGCCGTACAGCACCGCCGCCGGGCCCTTGAGCACGTCGATCCGTTCGATGTTGTGCAGATCGCGCACGTACTGGCTGTCGTCGCGGATGCCGTCCAGATAGAAGTCGTTGCTGGCGTCAAAGCCGCGGATGCGCAGCGAGTCAAAGCGCGTGTCCTGGGCGTTGGTGACGTTGGGAATGCCGGCCAGCGCCTCGCCCAGCGTGCGGATGCCGTAGTTCTGCAGGTTCTCGACCTTGACGCTGTCGATGGCCTGCGGCACGTAGCGGGCCGGGGTCTGGGTGCGGGTGGCGGTGGTGGTTTCGGGCAGGCGGGGGTCGTCGGCATTGGCGCCTTCAACGCTGATGGGCGCGAGCTGCGCCGGTTCGGCGGCAACGGCAACGACGGAAAACAGCAAAGCCAGCGCGGCGCCCAGTGGCAGGGCGCGCGGTACGGAGGATAGGGACATCGCGAGCAGTGTGTAGATTTTATCGAGCCGCGATGATATCGATAATGAATCTTATTAGTAAATGAGATTATTCGCATTTGGTGGGATTCCCTGATTTTTGTTGCGAGGTCACAACGAGGCCCACGCCGGCCTCGCCACGCGGTCGCCCGCAGCAGTGCCCTGCCCTCCTTTTGCACGAGGCGCCCCCACACCTGGCGGCCGCGCCGATCCTCGCGAATTCGCGACGGTCCTCATCCGCATTGACGAGGCGCGGGTCCTCCACGCGCATGACCTGGACGCGTCGATGCAAAGTTTTCCCAACAATCACTCGGATGTTTGCACTACGGAGAACTCTGGCCGGCCGAATGAGCTTTGCATGAGAGGGACTGGGCGACAGCTGGTTTAGGCTGGCCCCGCAGTACTCCGACTCACCCTGATCGATTGGACGAAAGCAAATGAATCAACTCATTCATCCGGATTGCCATCCCTTCACCGCCGCAGGCACCCTGAAGCAAGTCTCCGCGTTCTACGAAGAAGGACGACGCGTCATGTGGATGATGCTGCGCGCCCAGCCGCGCCCGTGCTTTAACCATGAACTGATCGACGAAATCATGACCCTGGCGCGCGCCGCCAAGGATTCGGGCCTGCCCATCGACTTCTGGGTCACCGGTTCGCTGGTGCCGCAGATCTACAACGTGGGCGGCGACCTGAACTTCTTCGCCGAAGCCATCCGCACGGGCAAGCGCGAGGCGCTGCGCGCCTATGCGCGCGCCTGCGTGGACTGCGTGCACGCGGCCACGCGCGGCTTTGACACCGGCGCCGTGTCGCTGGCGATGATCGAAGGCACGGCCCTGGGCGGCGGCTTCGAGGCCGCGCTGGCGCACCACTTCGTGCTGGCGCAGAACAACGCCCGCATGGGCTTTCCCGAAATGGCGTTCAACCTGTTCCCGGGCATGGGCGGCTATTCGCTGGTGGCGCGCCGCTCGGGCATGAAGCTGGCCGAGGAACTGATCGGCTCGGGCGAATCGCACACCGCCGAATGGTTCCAGGCCCGCGGCCTGGTGGACGTGGTGTTCGAGCCGGGCGACGCATACAAGGCCACCCGCACCTTCATCGACGTGATGCGGCCCAAGCTCAACGGCATGCGCGCCATGCTGCGGGCGCGCCAGCGCGTGCTGCAGCTGACGCGGTCAGAGCTGATGGACATCACGGAAGACTGGGTGGACGCCGCCTTCATGATCGACCCGAAGGACCGGGCCTATATGGAACGGCTGGTGATGGCGCAGAACCGGCGTTCGTCCGGCGGCGCCGAATCGACGCTGGACGCGACGATGCATTGAAAGGGTCAGGCCGCGGCGGGCTGGCCCGCCGCCTCGCAGGGCGTCAGGCGATCAGGTGCAGCCGGCGCCGCTGCGCCAGCCAGGCGGTGAATTCCGCCGCCGGCATCGGCTTGGCGTACAGGTAGCCCTGCTTGGCATCCACGCCCAGCGTATCCAGGAAGGCGGTTTCTTCCTGCGTTTCCACGCCTTCGGCGATCACCTTCAATTCGAGCGTGCGGGCCACGGCCACGATGGCCCGCGCCAGCGCCTGCGACACCGGGTTCTCGTTCACGCCGCGCACGAAGCTGGCGTCCAGCTTGATCGCGTCCAGCGGAATGCGCGCCAGCTGCGACAGCGACGAATAGCCGGTGCCGAAGTCATCCAGGTGCACCCGCGCGCCCAGTTGCCGGAACTGCTTCATCAGTTCAATGGCCGCGACTTCGTCTTCGATCAGGCAGCTTTCGGTCAGTTCGATGTCCAGCAGGCAGGGATCCAGCCCGGCATCGCTGACCGCCCGCATGAATTCGCTGACCACGCCCTTGTCGTCCAGTTGCCGCGCCGACATGTTGACGGCCACGCGCAGGTTCAGGCCGTCGCGCTTCCAGGCGGCGGCCTGGCGCGCGGCCTCGCGCATCACCCAGACGCCCAATTGCGAGATCAGGCCGGACTCTTCGGCGTAGGGAATGAAGACGCTGGGGCAGATCATGCCGCGCTCGGGCGAGCGCCAGCGCAGCAGGGCCTCGACGCTGTCGACGTCGCCCCCGCGGCCGGCCAGCTTGGGCTGGTAATACAGCATCAGGTGGCCTTCGGCCAGCGCCTTGCGCAGGTTGGTGTCCAGCCAGACATAGTCGGCGTTGCGGCGGTCCATCTCGGGCTGGAACACGCGGTAGGTGTGGCGGCCGGCTTCTTTGGCCACGTACATGGCGATATCGGCGCTGCGCACCACGCTGTCCAGGTCCTCGCCGTGCTGCGGGTACATGGCGATGCCGATCGAGCAGCTGGTGTAGACCTCGATCAGTTCCTGGCGGAACGGTTCGCGCAGGCGTTCGATGATGCGCTCGGCGGTGGCTTCCAGTTGCCAGGCCTGCGCGCCTTCCTGCAGCACGATGAATTCGTCGCCGCCCAGCCGCGCCAGCGTCTGGCCCGGCGACAGGCAGCTGGAAATGGCCACCGCCACGGACTTGAGCAGGCGGTCGCCGAAGCCGTGGCCGTAGTGGTCGTTGATGCGCTTGAAGTTGTCCAGGTCCAGGAACAGCACGCCGCCGCTGGCGCCTTCGCCTTCGGCCAGCGCCGCCTGCAACCGCGCCGTAATGGCGTGGCGGTTGGGCAGGTCGGTCAGCATGTCGGTGTTGGCCAGCACCCGCAGGCGCTCCTGCGCCTGG
>PJUB01000263.1_pt1 | contig 29028 bp, 20 predicted proteins | sample 1512141 | NCBI WGS metagenome assembly PJUB01 (sample SAMN08177677, study PRJNA422409) | Soil metagenome, whole genome shotgun sequencing project. | isolation source: Soil enriched on filter paper: alkali lignin treatment | place: USA: Madison | collected 2015-01-15 | reverse complement strand
TTGTTGCGCTTGCGGTCGAGCTTGATGACCTTGAATTCGAGGGTCTTGCCTTCGTACGGGGTGGTGTCCTTGACCGGACGCAGATCCACCAGCGAACCCGGCAGGAACGCGCGGATGCCGTTGGTCATGACGGTCAGGCCGCCCTTCACCTTGCCGGTGATGGTGCCGGTAACCAGTTCGCCGTTTTCCAGGGCCTTTTCCAGTTGCAGCCAGGCCGACAGGCGCTTGGCGCGGTCACGCGACAGGATCGTGTCGCCGTAGCCGTTTTCCAGGGAATCGATGGCCACCGAGACGAAATCGCCGGGTTGCACTTCGAGCTCGCCCTGGTCATTCAGGAACTCTTCCAGGGGGATCAGCGCTTCGGACTTCAGGCCGGCGTTGACGACGACGAAATTGTGGTCGACGCGCACGACTTCGGCGCTGATGACCTCGCCGGACTTCATGTCCTGGCTCTTGAGGCTTTGTGCGAAAAGGTCGGCGAAGCTTTCGCCGCCGGCGGCGGTAGTGGAAACGGAAGACATGGGGTTGAAATCCATTGGGCCGAAATGGCCGTTAAGAACACACCGCAGCGGATTGCCCGCCACAGTGGAGTCAAAATACCTGCCTGCCGGTTTGCCCTTGCGGGGTGTCCCGTGGGGGTGTCGCCTGGCTAGCGCAGGGCCTATAAGAAAAAAGTGGTACTACGGACTGAGCTCTACGACTGCGCTGCGGACTGCCAGAAATCCAGGATGGCCTGCACGGTTTCTGCAATCGTCAAATCAGACGAATCCAGTACCTTTGCATCTGCCGCGGGGGCTAAAGGCGCCGTGGCACGCTGGGTGTCGCGGGCGTCCCGCTCGCGCATATCTCGTAGGAGGTCATCTAGATTAGCAGAAATTCCCTTTTCGATCAACTGCTTACGCCGCCTCTCGGCCCGAGCGACCACATCGGCCACCAGGAACACTTTCAGGGACGCATCCGGGAACACCACGGTGCCCATGTCGCGCCCGTCGGCCACCAGGCCGGGAGGCAGGCGGAAGGCCCGCTGGCGCTCGAGCAGGGCCTGCCGCACCCCCGGAAACGCAGCCACGCGCGACGCGAAATTGCCGACCGCTTCGCGCCGGATCTCGTGGCCGACGTCGGCGCCTTCGAGGTAGACGTGAGGACCATCGAATCGCACATCCAGCGTTTCGGCCACCCGCGCCACGGCGGGCTCGTCGGCAGCGTCCACGCCCTGGTTGATGGCGGCCAGGGCGGTCAGCCGGTACAGCGCGCCGCTATCGAGCACCGCCCAGCCGAGCGCCTTGGCCACGCGATGGGCGACGGTGCCCTTGCCCGACGCGGTAGGGCCGTCGATGGTGATGACGGGAGCGGTGCAAGTCACGCTTGAATCTGTGGAAGTCATGGGAAAGGAAGGGGCCGCGGCCCGTGAACGCTACGCCGACACCAGGCCGGCATAGACATCAAAGTAACCCGGGAACGTCTTGCTGACACAGGCCGGGTCAAGGATGCGTACCGCCGCCGGGCCGAACGCGGCCAGCGAAAAGCACATCGCCATGCGGTGGTCGTCCCAGGTGCCGATGTGCGCGTCGCGCCAGGCGCCTTCGGCGGGCGGAGTGACGCGCAGCCAATCCGGCCCCGATTCTACCTGCGCACCCAGCTTTTCCAGCTCGGTCTGCATGGCGTGGATGCGGTCGGTTTCCTTGACGCGCCAGCTGCCGATGTTGCGCAGGCGGCACGGACCGTCGGCATACAGGGCCAGCGCAGCGGCCGTCATGGCGGCATCGGGAATCAGGTTGAAGTCGGTATCGAAGGCCTTCAGCCGACCGCCTTCGGCCACGTGCACGCCCGTCACCTCGATCCAGTCGTCGCCGTAGGTGACGTTGGCGCCCATGGCGGCCAGCGTATCGGCGAACTTCACGTCGCCCTGGATGCTGTCGGCGCCCACGCCGGTCACCCGCAGCGGGCCGCCGCCGATGGCGCCCAAGGCCAGGAAATACGAGGCCGTGGACGCATCGCCCTCGACTGCGATGCGGCCGGGGCTGCGGTAGCGGGCGCCGCCTTCGATGGTGAAGCGGCTCCAGCCATCGCGCCGCACGGTCACGCCAAAGCGTGCCATCAGGTTCAGGGTGATCTCGATGTAGGGCTTGGAGATCAGCTCGCCGACGACCTCGATGACGACGGGCTGGCCGCTCTGCCCCGCCTGCAGCGGCGCGGCCAGCAGCAAGGCGGTCAGGAACTGGCTCGACACCGATCCCTGCACCCGGGTGATGGCCGGCGCGGCGATCTGGCCACGGCCGATGTGCAGGGGCGGATAGCCCGGCTGGCCCAGGTAATCGATGCGCGCGCCCAGGGCGGTCAACGCGTCGACCAGGTCGCCGATGGGGCGTTCGTGCATGCGCGGCACGCCCGACAGGCGGTAGTCGCCGCCCATCAGGGCCAGCGCCGCCGTCAGCGGCCGGATGGCGGTACCGGCATTGCCCATGAAGAGGTCGGCGGCATCCGCCGGAAAGCGGCGTACGCCCTGCACGGTGACCTGACCATTTTCAAGGTCGGACACCGCCACGCCCAATTGGCGCAGCGCGGCCAGCATCACGCGCGTGTCATCGGAATCGAGCAGCCCGGTGATCGTGGTGGCGCCGTCGGCAATGGCCGCCAGCAGCAGCACGCGGTTGGAAATGCTCTTGGAGCCCGGCAAGGCCATCACGCCCTGCGCGCGCCGCACGCGCGGCAGATCCAGGAAAGGCAAAGCGCCCATGTCAGCTACTCCTTGCGCCAATGGCGACGCGCCCGCGCCGCCGTGTCCAGCAGCGCCAGCAAGGCCGCGCCATCACCGCCGTCGATCGCGCGCTCGGCACGATCCAGCACGGCGCGCACGGCCGCGATTTCGGTCAGCATGGCGCCGCGGTTGGACAGAAAAATATCGCGCCACATCTCGGGCGAACCGGCGGCGATGCGGGTGAAATCGCGAAAGCCGCTGCCGGCCAGCGCCAGGCGGGTCGCGGCGTCATCGGCGGTGGCGACCTGCTCCATGTAGACGGCCGACAGCAAATGGGGCAAATGACTGACCGAAGCCAGCACGCGATCGTGCGCCTCGGCGTCCATGTCGATCACATTGGCGCCGCAGGCTTGCCAGGCGTCGCGCACGAGCGCGATGGATGCCGCGCTGTTTTCGAGCTGCGGGGTCAGGATGACGCAACGGCCGCGGTACAGCGACGGGTCGGCCGCTTCAGGGCCCGTGCGTTCGGCGCCCGCGATCGGGTGGCCCGGCACGAATTGGCCGATGCGCCCACCCAACGCCGCGCGGGCGGCATCAACGACCTCGGCCTTGGTGCTGCCGCCATCGGTCAGCACCACGTGGTCGGCCAGGTGCGGCAGCATGCGCGCGAGCACGTCCCGCAGGCCGCCCACGGGCGTGGCCAGGAAAACCAGGTCGGCGCAGGCAGCGGCGTCTTCGGCGCTGACGGCCTCGTCGATCAGGCCCAGTTCGACCGCGCGCGCCAGGGACTGCGCATTGCGCCCTACCCCCAGCACCCGACCCACCTGCCCGGCCTGGCGCAAGGCCGCGGCAAAGGAACCGCCGATCAGGCCCACGCCCACCACCGCCAGCACAGGAATCAGGGGGCCAGCGGCCCCCTGATCTGGCGTAGAGGAAGCGCCGTTCATTCGGACAGGATGGCGGTCAGCGCGTCGATGAAGCGGGCGTTCTCTTGCGGCAGGCCGATAGACACGCGCAGCCACTCGGGCAGGCCGTCGCCGGCCACCGGACGCACGATGACGCCGCGCTTGAGCAGCGCCAGGTTGATGCGCGGGGCGTCGCCGACGTGCACCAGGACGAAGTTGCCGTAGCTGGGCACGTAGCGCAGCTTGAGCTGGTCGAACGCCGCGCAAAGCTGCGCCTTGCCCGCCTTGTTCGAGGCGTAGGCCTGTTCCAGATACGCGGCATCGCCCAGCGCGGCCACGGCGGCGGCCTGCGCCAGGGTATTGACGTTGAACGGCTGGCGCACGCGGTTGAGCAAGTCGGTCAGGGCCGGCTGCGCCACCGCGAAGCCCACCCGCAAGCCCGCCAGGCCGTAAGCCTTGGAGAACGTGCGCGAGACGATCAGGTTGGGATAGCGGCGCACCAGCGCGGTGCTGTCGAAACGGTGTTCCGGATCGAGGTACTCGTTGTAGGCCTCGTCCAGCACCACCGTGACGCGATCGCCATGCGCGGCATGCACGCGTTCCAGGAAATCAGCCACCTTGTCGCCCGGCACGAAGGTGCCGGTGGGATTGTTCGGATTGGCGATGAACAGCAGGCGCGTGTCGTCGGCGATGGCCTCGAACATGGCGTCCAGGTCATGGCCGTAGCCTTGCGCCGGCACCACGATGTGGCGCGCGCCACGGGCCTGCGTGGCCAGGCGGTAGACCGCGAACGAATGCTGCGCGTACACCGCCGAGGCGCCCGGTTCCAGCAGCGCCAGCGCCGCGATTTCCAGGATGTCGTTGGAGCCGTTGCCCAGCGTGATCCAGTTCATCGGTACGTCGTAGCGCGCAGCCAGCGCGGCCTTCAGGTCAAAGCCATTGGGGTCCGGATAGCGCGCCAGCGATTCGGCGGCGGCCAGCATGGCGGCGCGCGCCGACTGGGGCATGCCCAGCGGGTTTTCGTTGGACGCCAGTTTGACGATGCCGGCCGGATCCAGCCCGAACTCGCGGGCCAGTTCTTCGATGGGCTTGCCCGCCTGATAGGGCGCGATGGCGCTGACGTGGGCGGGAGCGGCGAGAGGCTTGGGGGTGTTGGTCATGGAAGACTCACGGCGCCGGGTAGGAACCCAGCACTTTCAGGTAGGCAACCTGCGCCCGCAGGGTATCAAGGGCGAGCGCGACGTTCGGATCATTGCGATGTCCCAGGACATCGACGTAGAAATAGTATTCCCACTCGCCGGTGCGGGCCGGGCGCGACTCGAAGCGCGTCATGGAAACGCCATTGGCCGCCAGCGGCGCCAGCATTTCATAGACCGCACCCGCACGGTTGGGAACAGCCAGGATCAGGCTGGTCTTGTCCTTGCCGCTGACCAGGGGCTCGATGTTGCCGATGGCCAGGAACCGCGTGCGATTGTGGGGGTCGTCCTGGATGCCTGCGCTGACGACCTGCAGATTCCAGGCCGGCGCCGCGACTTCACCGGCGATGGCGGCGATGGTCGGGTCGGACGCCGCCAGGCGGGCGGCTTCGGAATTGCTGGCCGCGGCCACGCGTTCCAGGTCGGGGTAGTTGCGCGTCAGCCAGCCCTGGCACTGCGCCAGGGCCTGCGGGTGCGCGGAAATCGTCTTGATGCCGTCCATGTTGCCCGACTGCGACATCAGGCAGTGACGGATCACCAGCGACCGTTCGCCCAGGATGCGCAGCGGCGTATTGAGCAGCAGGTCCAGGCTGCGGTTGACCGCGCCTTCGGTGGAATTCTCGACCGGCACCATGCCCACGTCGGCCTGCCCGGCCTCGACGGCACGGAAGACTTCGTCGAACGACACGCACGGCAGTTTCTGCACGGCATGGCCGAAGTGCTCAAGCGCGGCCTGCTCGGAAAACGAGCCCTGCGGCCCCAGGTAGGCGACCGTCATGCCGCGCTCGAGGCCTCGGCAGGCCGAAATGATTTCCGTCCAGACGGACGCCACGCCTGCGGCCGGAAACGGACCGGGGTTCAATTGCTGCAGGCGCCGGATGACTTCGGCTTCGCGCTCGGGGCGCAGCACCGGGCCGTCGGCATGCGCCGCATGCTTGGCTTCGCCCACTTCCTGCGCGGCGCGGGCGCGCTGCGACAGCAGGTCCAGGATCTGGGCGTCGAGCGCGTCGATGCGGTCGCGCAAGGGGCGCAGCTTGCGCTGCAGATCGTCATCCATAGCGACGCTCGAATTCCTTCAGGTACTCGACCAGCGCGGCCACGCCGGCCAGCGGCACCGCGTTGTAGATCGACGCCCGCATGCCGCCGACGCTCTTGTGGCCCTTGAGCTGGGTCAGGCCGGCCGCGTCGGCGCCTTGCAGGAAAGCGTCGTTGAGGGACTCGTCGCGCAGCACGAACGGCACGTTCATGCGCGAACGCACGGGAGCGTGGATGGGATTGCGGTAGAAATTGGTGCTGTCCAGGTAGCCGTACAGCAGGTCGGCCTTGGCCCGGTTGGCGGCTTCCATGCCGGCAACGCCGCCATTGGCCTTGACCCACTTGAACACCAGGCCGGCGATGTAGATGGCGAAGGTGGGCGGCGTGTTGTAGCGCGAGTGGTCGGCGGCCACGTTGGCGTAGTCGAACGCCGACGGACAGATCGGCAGCGCATGGCCGATCAGGTCGCGGCGGGCGATGACCATGGTCACACCGGCAGGGCCCGCGTTCTTCTGGGCACCTGCGTACATCATGCCGCAGCGGCTGACGTCCATGGGGCGCGACAGGAAATGCGACGAGGCATCGACGACCAACGGCACGTCGGGCGCGCCCAGGGCAGCCGTGTCCGGCCAATCCATGAACTCGACGCCGCCGATGGTTTCGTTGCTGCACAGGTGCAGGTAGGCCGATTCAGGACGCACCTTCCAGGTGTCGGTCGGCGGCACCCACGTGAACGGCGCCTGTTCGCGTCCGTCCAGCTGGGTGGCCTGGGCGCTGGTGGCGGCGACGTGGGTGTCGCCATAGCGCCCGGCTTCCTTGAAGGAACGCGATGACCAGTGCCCCGTCACGACGAAGTCCGCCGCCGGCGCGCCGCGCCGGCCCATGAGGTTCATGGGGACGATGGCGTTTTCGCCGGAACCGCCGCCCTGCATGAACATCACGGCATAGTCGGGCGACAGGCCGAGCAGCTCGCGCAGGTCGTTCTCGGCTTCATCGCAGATCTGCACGAAGTGCTTGCCGCGATGGCTCATTTCCATCACGGACATGCCGCTGCCGTGCCAGTCCAGCATTTCCGCAGCGGCTTGCTGCAGTACCACCTCGGGCAAGGCCGAAGGGCCAGCCGAGAAGTTCCAGGGGCGGGCCATTATTGCTCCGTAGGTTCCGTCGTATCCGATGCGCCGGCGTCGTCGCCGTTATCGCCACCCGCGTCCTGACCGTCTTCCAGCTCGTCGCCGTCGTCGTCCGCATCGCTTTCGACGACACGGCGCACGCCGGACAGCGTGCTGCCGTCGTCGACGTTGATCAGGGTGACGCCCTGCGTGGCACGGCCCATTTCGCGGATTTCCGCGACGCGGGTACGCACCAGCACGCCGCCGGTGGTGATCAGCATGATTTCATCCGAAGGCATGACCAGCACGGCGCCGACGACCTTGCCGTTGCGCGAGCTGGTCTGGATGGCAATCATGCCCTTGGTGCCACGGCCGTGGCGCGTGTATTCGCCGATCGGGGTGCGCTTGCCATAGCCATTTTCGGTGGCGGTCAGCACGGTCTGGGTTTCATCGCCGGCGACCAGCAGCGCAATCACGGTCTGCGTGTCTTCGAGCATCATGCCGCGCACGCCGCGGGCATTGCGGCCCATCGGGCGCACGTCGTTCTCGTCGAAGCGCACGGCCTTGCCGGCGTCCGAGAACAGCATGACGTCGTGCTTGCCGTCGGTGAGGTCGGCGCCGATCAGGTAGTCGCCGTCGTCGAGGTCGACCGCGATGATGCCGGCCTTGCGCGGGTTGGAGAAGTCGGACAGCGGGGTCTTCTTGACCGTGCCGCGCGAGGTCGCCATGAAGACGTAATGATCTTCGCTGAATTCCTTGACCGGCAGCACCACCGTGATCTTCTCGCCGTCAGCCAGCGGGAACATGTTGACGATGGGCTTGCCGCGCGAGTTGCGCGTGCCTTGCGGCACTTCCCAGACCTTGAGCCAGTACACGCGGCCGCGGTTCGAGAAGCACAGCAGGAAGTCGTGCGTATTGGCGATGAACAGCTGGTCGATCCAGTCGTTTTCCTTCATCGCGGTGGCCTGCTTGCCACGGCCGCCGCGCTTTTGCGAACGGTATTCGGACAGCGGCTGGCTCTTGATGTAGCCGCCATGCGACAGCGTCACGACCATGTCGGTGGGCGTGATCAGGTCTTCGGTGTCCAGCTCGGTCGCGTTCAGCTCGATGTCCGAGCGGCGCGAGTCCTTGGCGCCGGTGGAGAATTCGGCCTTGATGGCCTGCAGCTCTTCGCCGATGATCGTCGTGATGCGCTCGGGGCGGGCCAGGATGTCCAGCAGGTCGGCGATGGTGGACATGACGTCCTTGTATTCGCCGACGATCTTGTCCTGCTCCAGGCCGGTCAGGCGCTGCAGGCGCATGTTCAGGATTTCCTGCGCCTGCGTGTCGCTCAGGCGATACATGCCGTCGCCTTGCAGGCCGAACTCCACGCCCAGGTCATCGGGGCGGAAGGCCGCGCGGCCGCCCGGCGTATCGCCGTCGGCGCGCGAGAGCATTTCGCGTACCAGCGACGAATCCCACGACTTGGCCATCAGTTCCTGGCGCGCGACGGGAGGCGTCGGCGCCGCCTTGATGATGGCGATGAAATCGTCGATGTTCGCAAGCGCCACCGCCAGGCCTTCCAGCACGTGGCCGCGTTCGCGGGCCTTGCGCAGCTGGAACACCGTGCGGCGCGTGACCACTTCGCGGCGGTGCTGCAGGAAGTAGTCGATCATCTGCTTCAGGTTGAGCAGGCGGGGCTGGCCGTCGACCAGCGCCACCAGGTTCATCCCGAAGGTGTCCTGCAACTGCGTGTTCTTGTAGAGGTTGTTCAGGACAACCTCGGGCACCTCGCCGCGCTTGAGCTCGATGACCAGGCGCATGCCGTCCTTGTCCGATTCGTCACGGATGTCGGAAATGCCTTCGATCTTCTTGTCGTTGACCAGCTCGGCGATGCGCTCCTGCAGCGTCTTCTTGTTGACCTGGTAGGGAATCGCGTCGACCACGATGGCCTGGCGGTTGCCCTTTTCCATGTCTTCGAAGTGGGTCTTGGCGCGCATGATGACGCGGCCACGGCCCGTGCGGTAGCCTTCGCGCACCCCGGACATGCCGTAGATGACGCCGCCCGTGGGGAAATCGGGTGCCGGGATGATCTCCATGAGTTCATCGACCGTGCAAGCCGGATTGCGCAGGCAGTACAGGCAGCCGTCGACCACTTCCTGGAGGTTGTGCGGCGGAATGTTGGTGGCCATGCCCACGGCGATGCCCGAGCTGCCGTTGACCAGCAGGTTCGGCAGGCGCGAGGGCAACAGCAGCGGCTCTTGCTCGCTGCCATCGTAGTTGGGACCGAAATCCACCGTTTCCTGGTCGATGTCGGCCAACAGCTCGTGGGCGATCTTGGCCAGGCGGATTTCGGTGTAACGCATCGCCGCGGCGTTGTCGCCGTCGATGGAACCGAAGTTGCCCTGGCCGTCGACCAGCATGTAGCGCATGGAGAAATCCTGCGCCATGCGGACGATGGTGTCATAGACGGACTGGTCGCCGTGGGGGTGGTACTTACCGATGACGTCCCCGACGATACGCGCCGACTTCTTGTAGGCGCGGTTCCAGTCGTTGTTCAGCTCGTGCATCGCGTAGAGCACGCGCCGGTGGACAGGCTTGAGCCCGTCCCGCACATCCGGTAGCGCCCGCCCGACGATCACGCTCATCGCGTAATCGAGGTAACTGCGGCGCATCTCTTCTTCCAGCGAAACCGGAAGCGTCTCCTTGGCAAAGGAATCCATATATATAACGACAGAATCGTGTAAGGAGGAACCCGGGCCGGGTAAACAGGAAATTCTATCATTCGATTCGGATCGTGGTCCCAAGGGCGTCGCCCGCGGTCCCGCGCGGCTGCCGGACCCAATGCTGGCGACGGGCGGCACCGACGCGTCTGCCAACGCCCCGACGCCCTGTTGTCAAAAACCAACAGGCCAAACGGATGGAGCGCCGAAAACGCCATATCCAGCGTCAATGCGCCTGTCCAGGGAAGCCAAAGCCCCCCAAATGCCTTAAGATTGTTTCCAGCACGCAGGAAACCCAGTAGCTATTCCTTTGAACCAGCTCTTGGCGTTGCTATACTGGCCCCGTTTTCCTGATATGCGGCGGGGGTTCGCTGCGAGTCACTTATCCAGCTTCAAGCTCAACGAGGAGAAACATGAACAAACCCTCCAAATTCGCTCTGGCGCTCGCCTTCGCTGCCGTCACGGCCTCGGGTGTAGCCTCGGCCCAGTCCTATCCGCAGACGGTGGACAACTGGCGCAATCCGTTCGGTAACGTTTGGAAAAACGGTACGAACGAACTGTGCTGGCGCGATGCGTTCTGGACCCCGGCCACCGGTATCCCCGGCTGCGACGGCGTTCCGGTTGCACAAGCGAAGGCGAAGCCGGCCCCGATGGCGGCCAAGGTCGTCTTCAATGCCGACACGTTCTTCGACTTCGACAAGTCGACGCTGAAGCCCGAAGGCCGTCAGCTGCTGGACCAAGTCGCCCAGCAAGCCCGTGGCATCGACCTCGAAACCATCATTGCTGTGGGCCACACCGACTCGATCGGTACGGACGCCTACAACCAGAAGCTGTCCGAGCGCCGCGCCGCTTCGGTCAAGGCTTACCTGGTCAGCAAGGGCATCGATCCCAACCGTATCTATACGGAAGGCAAGGGTAAGAAGAACCCGATCGCTTCCAACAAGACGAAGGAAGGCCGCGCCCAGAACCGTCGCGTTGAAATCGAAATCGTGGGTAGCCGCAAGTAATTGCCGGACTAGCTACAATAAGGGGCCTCGCATAGCGAGGCCCTTTTTTTCGCCCGGCTTGCACCAAAATCGTGCAAACACCCCGGCACTCGCGACGCCACCCTGCGTCACGCCCCCTCTATATATAGAGAGCCGCCTTATGCTGGACCGCCCATGACCACCCAGACCCCCGACACCGCCCAAGCCACCATCAACGCCGACCAGGCCGAACTGGACAAGTTCGGCGCCCTGGCCAGCCGCTGGTGGGATCCCGAAAGCGAGTTCAAACCCCTGCACGCGATCAACCCGCTGCGCCTGGAATGGATCCAGGAATCGGTGGGCAGCCTGGGCGGCAAGAAGGTACTGGACGTCGGCTGCGGCGGTGGCATTCTGTCGGAGGCCATGGCCCGCGCGGGCGCAGACGTCACCGGCATCGATCTGGCCGACAAGTCGCTGAAGGTCGCGCGCCTGCATGGCCTGGAGTCGGGCGTGAAGGTCGACTATCGCAAAGTGCCGGTCGAGCAGCTGGCCGCGGAACAAGCCGGCCAGTTCGACGTGGTGACCTGCATGGAAATGCTGGAACACGTGCCGGATCCCGCCTCCATCGTGCGCGCCTGCTCGGCGCTGACCAAGCCGGGCGGCTGGGTGTTCTTTTCGACGCTCAACCGCAATGCCAAGGCTTTCCTGTTCGCGATCGTGGGTGCCGAGTACGTGCTGCGCCTGCTGCCGCGCGGCACCCACACCTATGACATGTTCATCAAGCCCAGCGAGCTGGCCGCGGCCGCCCGGGGCGCGGGCCTGGAACCGGTCGGCATGCGCGGCATGGAATACAACCCGATCACGCAGATCTATTCGCTGACGTCCGACACCTCGGTCAACTACCTGATGGCTACCCGCAAATGAGCGCCCTGATCCTGTTTGACTTCGACGGCACGCTGGCCGATACCGCCCCCGACCTGGCCGCCGCGGCCAACCAGCAGCGCACGCGCCGCGGGCTGGATCCCCTGCCCTACGAAACCCTGCGGCCGGTGGCCTCCCAGGGTGCGCGCGGCCTGCTCCGCGTGGCGCTCGGCCTGAAAGCCGGGGACCCCGATTACGAGCCGACCCGCCTGCAGTTCCTGGAAGACTACGCCGCCAGCTCCACCGTCCGCAGCAAGCTGTTCCCGGGAATCCAGGCGCTGCTGGACGACATCCGCCAGCGCGGCCTGTCCTGGGGCATCGTGACCAACAAGGTCACCTACCTGACGCTGCCGATCGTTGAATTCCTCGACCTGACCCGAGACAGCGCCGTACTCGTCTGCGGCGATACCACCGCCCACGCCAAGCCCCACCCGCTGCCGCTGCAGCACGCGGCGCGCGAAGCCGGCTTTTCGGTGGATCGCTGCGTCTATGTCGGTGACGACCTGCGCGACATCCAGGCTGCCCATGCGGCCGGCATGCCGGCCGTCGCCGCCGCCTATGGTTATGTCGGAGAAGACGACAACCTGCACGCCTGGGAAGCCGATGGCTGCGCCAATACCCCGGACGAACTGTGGCAGGCCATCTTGCCGCTGCTGCCGCGCGACCTGCGCTGAGCGCGCCTGCCGCCCAGGACATGGCTGTCGTTCGGTCAAATTAGTTGAGCTGACCGAACAATTTATCCGGCCGAGATCGCTTTATCCGGGGCGGCAGTTGAATTAAAGTACCTCCATAGAGAGCAATACGGGTGCTTCCCGATTGCCTTTCCCGGCAAGCGCCGGCGCCGCACGGCACTGCCCGCGCAGCGATTTCACCGCATCGACGGCACGCAGCCCTCGTGCATCCGCGCACCGACCTGTTACCGGTGCGCAGTCCTGACCTTTTTTATACGCCCATCCGCACTATCCGCGCGTTGCCGACGGCATCGCGCGCACCAGGAATTGCCTATGCTTTTGCCCATCCTGCTACTTTCGGCCGCCGGCTTCACCATCCTGACCACGGAATTCCTGATCGTCGGCCTCTTGCCCAGCCTGGCTCGCGACCTGGGGGTCACCGTGTCCCAGGCCGGCCTGCTGGTATCGCTGTTCGCCTTCACCGTCGCGGCCACCGGCCCGCTGCTGACCGCGCTGATGGCCAACATCGAGCGCAAACGCCTGTTCATCGGCGTCCTGATCCTGTTCGGCCTGTCCAACGCCCTGGCGGCAATGGCCCCCAATATCTGGGTCATGGCGATCGCCCGCTTCGTGCCGGCGTTGGCCCTGCCGGTGTTCTGGTCGCTGGCCAGCGCCACGGCCGTGGAACTGGTGGGGCCGGCCCGCGCCGGACGCGCCATTTCGATGGTGGCGTTCGGCATCGTCGCCGCCACGGTGTTCGGCATTCCCATCGGCGTGCTGATTTCCGACGCCTTCGGCTGGCGCGCCGCGTTCTGGGTACTGTCGGTCGTGGCGTTTGCCAAGGCGCTGCTGCTCTTGCTGGCCTTTCCCAGCACTCGCATCCGCGCGGAAAGCGTCAAGCTGGTCACCCAGTTGCGCATCCTGCGCAATCCGATCGTGGTGGGCCACGTGGTGCTGTCGCTCCTGGTCTTTACCGGCATGTTCACCGCGTACACCTACTTGGCTGACATGCTGGAGCGCCTGGCAGGCTTCAATGGCCAGATCGTAGGCTGGACCATGATGGCGTTCGGTGCGGTGGGCCTGATTGGCAATACGCTGGGCGGCCGCCTCGTCGACCGCAGCCCGCTCGGCGCGACCGCGCTGTTTTCGGCGCTCATGGCCGCAGGCCTGGTCTTTGTCGGTCCGGTGATGCAATCGCATGGCCTGCTGGCCGTGGCGCTGACGATCTGGGGCATTGCCCAGGCGGCGTTGTTCATCGTCTGCCATGTGCGCCTGATGAAGTCGGCCCCCGAGGCGCCCGCCTTTGCCGCATCGCTCAATATCTCGGGCGCCAACATCGGCATCGGCCTGGGTGCCGTGGTGGGCGGCCGCGTGATCGATCAGTATGGCCTGGCCTCGCTGGGCTGGGCGGCCGCCGCCATCGTGGCGCTGTCGGTGGCCCTGGCTTTCCTGCTGATGGCGGCCTCGCGTCCGCGTGTGGCCGACAAGGCGGCTTGCGCCAACGCGGCTTGAGGCGGCTTGCGGCACAGGCGTGCGTCCCCCCCGGACGGGCGGGGCGCACAAAGGCAGCAGGCTATTGCGTTTACCAGTACAATAGAGTTCTTGGGGCCGATCCGGATTCGACGTGGGTCGCGAAACAACTCAGGGCATGCCGAGCACCAGTTCGCTCGTTAAACCACTGGAAACACTACAAACGCCAACGACGAGCGTTTCGCTCTCGCCGCTTAAGCGGTGAGCCGCTGCACTGATCTGTCCTTGGGTCAGGTGGGGGAAGGCAACTTCCTAGGGGGGTAACCCTCGAACCACAGCAGCGACATTCACAAGGAATCGGTCTGCGCTGGGGTCACACGGCTCAGATTTAAATTACGTGAATCGCTTTGGTCCGGCCTGTCGGTTGGCTAAGTCCAAGGTTAAAACTAAATAAATCGACTACGCATGTAGAACTGATTGCAGAGGGCTTGCGGACGGGGGTTCAATTCCCCCCGGCTCCACCAAATACTGCGATGTCGCCAAAATGGCCAACCTTACCGGTTGGCCATTTTTTTTGCCCGACCGCGGCTGCGCCCCCGCCTTGAAGATCGATGCGAGTGATCTGCACGGGCATCAATGCATCGCGAATATTCACTTCCCGCAATATTCGCAATATTTCCCACCGACCTATTAGTAACTAAAAGAAACCTCGCCGGATACGCCGGGATACCCCATTGAAAGTAAATTGAAAGTTGATGCGACCCCATTTTACATCTCTATGGGAAAGGTCGCTTTCGTTTACCCCAAGGCAATTTCGCAAATTGTTGCCAGCTATTCGGAAGCTCGGGAAATACTCCGTCACATATTACGAATACTTTCAAGACATAATAAACGCAAGAAAATGCCACCGGCATGGGCCGCTCGCCAGCGATGAAGATCCTTTCCCTATTCGGAACGCGTCCTGAAGCCATCAAGATGGCGCCCCTGGTGACGGCGCTGCAGAACGAATCCCAGATCGAAAGCATCGTCTGTGTGACCGGCCAGCATCGCCAGATGCTTGACCAGGTGCTGGCGCTGTTCGACCTGCACGCGCAGCACGACCTGGACATCATGGTGCCCAACCAGACCCTGAACGGGCTGTATGCCCGCCTGATCAGCCGCGTCGACGAGGTGCTGGAAAAAGAGCAGCCGGACTACGTGCTGGTGCATGGCGACACCAGCACGGCATCGGCCTGTGCGCTGGCGGCGTTTCACCGCCGCATCCGCATTGGCCACGTGGAAGCAGGCCTGCGTACCGGCAACCTGGCCATGCCCTTCCCTGAAGAAATGAACCGCCGCGTGGTGGACGCCATCGGTGACCTGCTGTTCGCGCCGACCGCGCAATCGCGCGGCAATCTGCTGCGCGAGAACCTGGCAGGCCGCATTACGGTGACGGGCAATACCGTCATCGACGCACTCGCCATGACCTGCGCCAAGCTGGCCCCCGACGGCCCGCTGGCACAGGGACTGCAGGCCCGCTATGACTGGCTCGACCCCAAGCGCCGCCTGATGCTGGTCACCGGCCACCGGCGCGAGAGCTTCGGCGGCGGGTTCAAGAACATCTGCGCCGCGCTGGCCGAGCTGGCCCGCCGTGAAGACCTGCAGATCGTCTATCCCGTGCACCTGAACCCGCAGGTCCGCAATGTCGTCATGACGGATCTGGCCGGCCTGGACCGCGTCCACCTGATCGATCCGCTGGATTACCTGGACTTTGTCTGGTTCATGCAACGCGCCCATCTCATCCTGACCGATTCCGGCGGGGTGCAGGAGGAAGCGCCCTATCTGGGCAAACCGGTGCTGGTGATGCGCGAAGTCACCGAGCGCCCGGAAGCCGTGCAGGCCGGCACCGTTGCCCTGGTCGGCACCGACACGCAACGCATCGTCGCCGAGGTCAACCGGCTGCTGGACGATCCCGCCCTGCACGCCTCATTTTCGCGCCGCATCAACCCCTACGGCGACGGCCACGCCAGCCAGCGCATCGTCGACGCGCTGTGCGGCCGCCCCGTCGCCGAATTCGATCCCTACGGATCCCACGCCGGCACGCCGGCCTGACGCCTTCTGCCCCGCATTCCCCGCCCGGAGCCCCCATGTCAAAGCCCACTCCCTTTCCCGCCGCCCTGACGCTTTGCCGCGCGCTGATGGCCGCCGGCCTGCTGCTGCCGCTGGGCGCGATGGCCAGCCCTGCCGGAGACGCCCTGCGTCAACTGCAAGGCGATGACTGGGTGACGCGCAACACCACGCTGGCCGATCTGGGGATCGGCGAGCCGGTGGTGCTGAGCAACAGCGACGCGCGCCAGGAGTTCTACCTGCCGGTGCCGCGCGGCGTGCCGATTGCCGATGCCACGCTGAACTTCGACGCCAAATACACCAAGGGCGAACCGGGCCGCACCAGCCTGGTGCTGTGGGCCGATGGCGTGCCGCTGAACGCGCAGCGCATCGCCGACGGCGACGGGACGGTGGCGCGCGGCTTCGCCGTGGATCCGCGCAGCCGCGAAAGCGGCTTTCTGCGGGTGGGCGTGGACTGGCAATCGGAAATCGCGCTGCGCCACTGTGAAAGCAATCGCGCTACCGCCAATGCGCTGACGATTTCACCGCAGACGCGCCTGACCTACCGCTACGACGCCTCGGCCATCGGCAACCTGGATGACGCCTGGGGCACCCTGCCCGGCAAGCCGACCCTGATCGTGGCGCGCGCCAAGCTGGACCAGCAGGCCTTTGACAGCGCCTGGCGCATCGGCGTGGCGCTGGAGCGGGCCGGCAAGCGCGTCGCGGTGCGGGCCTTTCCTGCCGTGGGCGACGAGATCGATACGCGTGGCCTGCAGGCCCCGGAGGGCCTGTCGCACGTGCCCGCGTTCGCCGCACTGGCAGGCAATGACAAGCACAAGCTGGCCAATCCCGCCGAGATCGGCGCACTGCTGGTCATGGGCGCGCCGGCCGTGGCGGGCGACGTCGTGATCGCCGATGCCGGGCTGCGCGCCAAGCTGAACGAGGCGCTGGATGCGCTGCAATCGCAGTTTGCCTCCGACGCGGATGCCGCCGAAGCCTTCAAGACCTGGCGCGCGCGCCGCGCGCCGCTGGCGGCGGCCGACCTGCAATCGAAGGAAATCCGTCTGGCCGCCATGGGCCGCCAGGCCGTGATCGCGGTGGCCGCCGATGCCGGCGCGCAGGGCGCGGGGGCGTTCGACACCGCCTGGCGCCGCATCCTGGTGACGCGCCAGGTGCAGGTCAAGACTGCAATGCCGCCCGAAACCTTCAAGGACGGCGGCCTGCGCCTGACGGCGCTGGGCGGCTCGCCCAACAGCTTCAACGTGGTGGCCAGCGGCGACTGGAACACGACCTTCCCGCTGGCTGCGGTGTCGTCCGATGGCCGCATGCCCGGCGAGCTGGTCATGGACGTATCGGCCGCGCCCGGGGCGTCGTCGACCCGGCCAGTGGCATCGGTGTTCTGGAACGGTATCCTGCTGGCCGCCAAGCAGCTGGATGCCGATGGCAAGCCCGAACGCCTGACGGCGCGCGTGCCCGGCTACGCGCTGGGCGTCACCAACGCCGTGCGCGTGACCTTCCAGCGCCAGCCGGTGTCGGTCGATTGCAACGAGATTCCGCAGGGCTACCCGGTGAACGTGCTGCCGACCAGCTACGTGAAGCCTGACCGGGCCGAGCCGGACGGCACCTTCGTGGGGCTCTTGCCCTTGCTTGCCGGCAGCCCGCAGGTGATCGTGCCCGACAGCTATCTGGCCGACGCCCCCGACAACCTCAAGCGCCTGATCGGCATTGCCTCGGCCAGCGGCGTGTCGACCACCCGCGCCGAACTCACCGTCGCGGCCGGCGGCCAGGCCGTCAAGCCCGCCCGCCCGTTCCTGGCGATGGAAGTGGCCGTGGACGGCGCCAAGCCGATGGTCACGGTCACCGACCGCAAGCAGTTGCGCGTGGACGGCAAGAACGCGACCTGGCTGGACATTTCCGGACTGGATCACCTGAGCACGGCCGAAGTCATCAGCGCCAGCGGCCAGGACGGCGTGCTGTGGCACACCCTGGGCCAGCGCGCCGGCATGCTGGATGCGCCGTTCGTGCTGAACCGCGGCAATGTGGCGATCATCGGCGCCGCGGGCCCGGTGGCCTGGATCGACAGCGCCAACCCCGACGCGAGCCATCCGCCCGGCGCCGGTGAAAGCGCGTTCTTCGAATGGCGCCGCTATATCTCGTGGAGCGTGCCGGCGGTCAGCATCAGCCTGCTGGTGTTGCTGCTGATCCTGATCTTCGCGATGCGTGCCAGCCGCAGAAAGAACAAGGACAGCAAGTAAACCAGGACGCGCCAGCCCATGTCTTCGCTTTACTGGCCCTATCTCATCGCCGATTACTACCGCGGCCTGGAGATCGTGACCGCCATCGTTGGCGTGATCATCCTGCTTTCGAGCCTGGATGATCTGTTCATCGATGCCTGGTACTGGGTGCGCGAGGCCTGGCGCTCGCTGACCATCAAGCGGCGCTATGCACCGTTGACGGCCTCACAACTGCGAGCCAAAGAAGAACAGCCGCTGGCGATCATGGTGCCGGCCTGGCTGGAGTACGACGTGATCGCGTCGATGCTCGAGACCATGGTGTCGACGCTGGAATACAAGAACTACATGATCTTTGCCGGCACTTACCAGAACGACGAGCGCACGATCAAGGAGGTCGAGCGGATGCGTCGACGCTACCGCCAGCTGATCCGGGTGGAAGTGCCGCACGATGGCCCCACCTGCAAGGCGGACTGCCTGAACTGGATCGTGCAGGCGATCTTCGCGCAGGATGCCAAGCAGCCGGTGCCGTTTGCCGGCGTGATCCTGCACGACAGCGAAGACGTGCTGCACCCGCTGGAGCTCAAGTACTACAACTACCTGCTGCCACGCATCGACTTCATCCAGCTGCCGGTGACCTCGCTGGAACGCCACTGGCATGAACTGGTGGCGGGCACCTACATGGACGAATTCGCCGAATGGCACACCAAGGACCTGGTGGTGCGCGAAAGCCTGTCCAAGATGGTGCCGTCGGCCGGCGTGGGCACCTGCTTTTCGCGCCGCGCCCTGGTCGAACTGGCGAACGAGACCAATAACCAGCCCTTCAATACCGACACGCTGACCGAAGACTACGACATCGGTGCGCGGCTGGCGCAACGCGGCATGCGCCAGATCTTCGGCAAGTTCGGCGTGGAATACGTGACCCGCCGCCACGCCTGGTTCGGCCTGGGCAAAGAGAAGATCTCCAGCGTGCACATGCCCCTGGGTGTGCGCGAGTACTTCCCCAACACCTTCCGCACCGCCTACCGGCAGAAAGCGCGCTGGACGCTGGGCATCGGGCTTCAGGGCTGGCAACAGGTGGGCTGGACGGGGTCATGGGCGACCAAGTACCTGCTGTTCCGCGATCGCAAGGGGCTGGTGACGTCATTCATTGCGATCCTGGCGTATCTGTTGCTGGCGAACTTCTTCGTGTTCTACCTGGCGGACCTGTTCGGCTGGTGGAAGGTGTATTACCCGTCGTATTTCAAACCGGGCGGCTGGCTGGTGACGCTGATGTGGATCAACGCGGTGGCGCTGCTGCTGCGGGTGGTGCAGCGAGCCTATTTCGTGGGGCGCATGTATGGCTGGGAACACGCACTGCTGTCGATTCCGCGGATGATCGTAGGCAATTTCATCAATGCCATGGCTGCGGCGCGTGCCTGGAAGCTGTTCATCGGCCACCTGATCACGGGCAAGCGGCTGGCGTGGGACAAGACCATGCACGACTTCCCGTCAACCGACCAACTGGCCCAGCAGCGCCAGCGCCTGGGTGAACTGCTGCTGTCGTGGCAGGCGATCGACGAAGATAAACTGGCGCGCGCGCTGGAAATCCAGGCGCGCGACAAAAGACCGCTGGGCGAGATCCTGATGGAGCAAGGCTGGCTGGACGAAGGCACCCTGAAAGAAGCCATTCACTTCCAGCAGGGCGGCCAGGCCGGCACCACGGCGGCCGTTGCCGCGCCGGCGCATACCGACGAAAAACCCGCGACCCCATGAAGCCACTGACCCGATCGTTGTTGCTGTCCGCCGCGCTGGCTTGCGCCGGGAACGCCGGGCCGGCCCAGGCCCAATCCGCGCCGCGCGCCGCGGAGGCTCCGCTGGAAGGCGCCGCCTACCAGTTCGCCGACGAAGGCTACAAGAGCTACGATGCCGGCAACTACGCGCTGGCGCAGCAGCAGGCTGAATCCGCCATTGCACTGCGTCCGGACGTCGAACGCTTGCGCCTTCTGTTGATCTATTCGCTGCAAAAGCAGGGCAAGTTGCAAGAGGCCGACAAGGCGGCAGCCGACGCGATCAAGAGCGGGCTGGACACACCGGGCCTGCGCCAGGCACGCGCCAACCTGCGGCCCCGTGCCGCCCAACCGGCGGGGGCGGCGGCCGGCGGCGCACCAGGCACCACGGCGGCCTACCGCCGCGGCTTTCCGATCGCCACGCGCGCCTATGCCGACTACAACCGCGGCGACTTTCCTGCCGCGCAGCGCGGCGCCGAGCAGGCCTTCCGCATCGACCCCAAGCAAGGGGCCTGGGCCATGCTGTGGCTGGACGCGCTGGAGGCCCAGGGCAAGTACGCCGAGGCCGAAGCCGCCGCGGACAAGGCCATCGCGCTGGGCGCCCCCAACAAGAACGACCTGACCGCGCGCCGCACCACCATGAAGCGGCGCCTGGCGATCAAGCCCGCCGAGCAAGGCTACCAGGCGCTGATCGCCAATCGCCCCGGCGACGCGGTGCCGCTGGCGCGCGAAGCGGTGGCGCTGGCCCCGGATACCGCCAGCCACCGCCTCTTGCTGATGACGGCACTGATGCTGGACAACCAATTGGCCGCCGCCGAAGACGCCGCCACCGATGCCTTGAAGCAGGACGACGAGAACACCGTCGCCCTGCTGATGCGCGGCTACCTGCGCCAGCGCCAGGGCAAGACGGATCTGGCCAATGCCGATTTCGATGCAGCGCTCAAGCAGGACTGGCTGGATGAAGACCAGCGCCGCAATGTGCGCCTGATTGCCGCCGATGCCTCGCTCGCCGGCGGCGACTCCGCCCGCGCGCTGGCGTTGGTGCAGCCCCTGGGCGCCAAGGACGAAGCCGCGACGGCCCGCATCAAGCGCGCCCGCTCGGCGCCGACAGTGCCGGCTACGCTCACGCTGGCCAACTACCCCGCCCCGGTGCAGGATTGCCGCGATACGCCCTACGGCACGTCCTGCGAGCTGCTGCCGTCCGACGCCGCGGGCAGCGGCGGCCCGGCGTCGCTGGCGTACGCGGCCTACGCGCGCGAGGACTACCAGGAAGCCATCGCCCAGGCGCGCAAGGCGGCCGCGCAAGACCCTGCCAACAAGGAATTGCAGCGCCTCTTGACCACGACACTGGCCGCGGGCAACGCGGCGCAGCTCGCCGAGGCCGACAAGCGCATGAGCGACGCGCTGGCTGCGCAGCCCGATGACCCCGCCCTGCTGATGCAACGCGGCTACCTGCACCAGCGCATGGGCCAGCCCAAGCTGGCGCTGCAGGACTTCCAGGCGGCGCGCGCCACCGGCAAGGCCCCGCCCACGGTCATTCTGGACGAGGGCTACGCGCTATCCGGCGTGGGCGACAAGCGCGGTGCGGTCGACAAGCTGAAGCAAGCCATCGACGAGGCCGACGCCGGCCGGCTGGAGCTCACGCCGCAACAGCGCTTTGACACCCGCAGCGGCATCGCCGGGTTGTCGCGTGAATGGGGCGGCTATGTGTCCGCCGGCTATCGTGGCGCGCGGCCCGCCTCGTCGGGACTGGGCGGCGCGGCCATCACCGTGCCCGGCGACGCCATCTTCAGCACCACGGAAATCTTCTGGCGACCGTCGGACTTCCTGAACTCGTCGACGCAGACCTTCGAGCTGTACGGGCGCTTGTCGAACACGCTGTACAACAAGGGTGGCAAGACCGCCAGCCAGACGGTGTCCGACCCTTGCACCGGCAATTCCATCAATGTGGATGAGACCCGCAACCAGGGCATTTCGGGCATTCCCACCACGGTGGGATCGCTGGGCATGCGCTTCACGCCCTCCACCGAGGTCGGGCTGACGTTCGGCCTGGAGCGCCAGTTCAACCTGGGTACCGCCACGCGCCAAGGCACGTTCAGCCCGAAGCCTGACAATCTGCGCTGCAGCCTGAACAACAGCAACCAGACAGCCCACTACAAGACGGACGCCGGCAGCGGCGGCTGGCTGGCCTATGTCACTTACGGCATGTACGAAGGCACCACACTGCGCATCGATCGCCCCGACTGGTTCACCATGGAAGGCTACGTGCAGGCGGGCTATTCCTGGCAGGATATGTCGGCCCGTCTCTGGAAGCGCAACAACACCACGGGCGCCGACACCGACAAGACCACCGGCAAACTCAAGCGCGACCAGGCCTTCGGCGCTGGCGAATTGCGCGTGGGCCGCAGCTATCGGGTCGATCCGATCAGCGAACGCCTGGTGTTCTTCCCCTATGCCGTGGTGGGCATCGACTGGCTCTGGAACAAGAACCGGCTGAGCGGCCTGGACATCGACGGCACCGATTCGTACAACCAGTTGGGCGACGGCTCATCGTGGTCGATGGGCGCCGGCCCGGGTTTCAACATCCGCTACTGGTTCCGCGAAGACCACTACAACGCGCCGCGTTCGTACCTGGACCTGACCACCCAATACCGCTTCAATATCGGCGGCGGCCAAGCCGACCGGGCCAAGGGCCTGTTCATCAACCTGACCCTGTCCTACTGAGCCGCCCCCCCCTTTTTTCAGGAGTCCGCCTGGCATGACTACCGTTACCCTTCACCCGCCCCGGCCCGCGCGCCGGCTGGCTTCGGCCCTGTGCGGCGCGCTGCTGGCGCTGGCCGCAGCAGGCGCCCAGGCGCAGCAAGCCTCGTCCATCGTGATCCAGGGCAAGGACAATTGGCTGTTTCCCGGTTGGGGCAGCCTGACGCAGGTCGATACCCGCGGCATCGACGCCTCGACGCAACTGGTGCGCGAAACCCGCGATGCCCTGGCCGCCAAAGGCATCCAGCTGGAAGTGCTGATCCTGCCGGACAAGACCTTGTTCTACCAGGACAAGCTGCCGGATGGCACGACCCTGAGCGCCGAGGTCAAGAAGCGCTACCAGACCATCCAGGACAAGCTCAAGGCCGCAGGCGTGTCCACCTTCGACGACGAGGCCGTGCTGCGCCGCGTGAAGGACAGCGGCAAGGACGTGTTCTACCGCACCGACCAGCACTGGACCCAGGCGGCCGCCGACGCCACCGCCGAAGCGCTGGCCCAGCGCATCCAGCAGGACGTCAAGACGCTGGCCGGCAAGCCCGGCACCGGCATGCCGCTGGGCAGCGTGGTCAACGAGCGCCGCTACGGCGACCTGGCAGAGCTGTTTCTGACGCCCGACCAGCGCAAACAGGCCGGGCGCGAGACCTTCACGGTGCGCCGCCAGGCCGACAACCAGAGCCTGATCGATGACGCGCCGGCGCCGGTGCACGTCACCGGCCACAGCATGGTACAGCCGTACTTCGGCTTTCCGCAGAAGCTGTCCAACGTGCTGGACCGCCCCGTTTCCGTGAACTGGAAGCCCGGCAATGTCGGCCAGTGGATCATGCTGCTGGAATACCTGGAGTCGCCCGCGTTCAAGCAGAACAAGCCGCAGGTGCTGGTGTGGCAGATGTTCGAGCCCACCTTCGCCCAGGGGCCCGACGCCAAGGGGCTGTGGGACAACGCGTCCATCATGACCGCCGACAGCTGGCGCAGCCGCATGAAGGCGGCAGTGGGGCGCTAGCATCGTGGCGCAAGCGGACAAGGCGACATTGCCCCCGGCTTCCGGACACCGGCTGCACGCCATCGTCTTTGGCGTGCTGCTGGCGCTGGGCCTGGGCTGGGGCGCATGGTGCCTGGTTCAAGCCAGGCTGACCGCGGCCGACGTCGCGCCGTCGGCCTGGATGAACGGCACCGCGGGCACGGCATTGAACAAGTCATTGCGCCTGCCCGCGCAGGCCAGCCTGGACACCTGGAATTCCTCGGTGCGCTACCGCATGCTGGGAGCGCTGGGCGACCAGGTCGCCATGGGCTGCCCCCAATGGCTGTTCTATCGCGACGGCCTGCGGCCCCAGCCCGGCGTGCATGTATTCGACGAGCGCCTGCGCCTGATGCGGCATTGGGTCGAGGAACTGCGCCGCCAGCAGGTGCAGGTGCTGGTGGTGGCGGTGCCCGACAAGTCGCGCATCGAGGCCGACCATCTTTGCGGCCAGACCGTATCGCTGCCGATGCGAGGCACCCTGGATGCCTGGCAGGACGCCCTGCGCGCGCAGAACGTGCCCTTCGTCGACTTGCGCCAGGCGCTGCAAGCCGCGCAGGCGCCGCGTTTTTTCCGCACCGACGTCCACATGAACGCGACCGGGGCCCAGGCCGCCGCCCGACAGGTGGCCGAGGCCGCCCTGCCCTTGCTCAAGGGTCCCGGCACGCAGGCCTTCAACGAAGAAAAGCCGGGCCCGTTGCAACCCCGCATGGGCGACCTGATCGTGCTGGCCGGGCTGGAACACGCACGGCCGGGCTGGCGTCCCGAACTGGACCTGGCCGCGCCGCAGAAGATCGAGCCCGTGCGCGGCGGCGGCCTGCTGGACGAGACGCCACCGGTCGAAGTGCTGCTGGCGGGCAGCTCGAACGGCCGCCGCAGCAATTTCGCCGAGCGCCTCGGAATGGGGCTGGGCCGCGAGGTGTGGAACCTGAGCCTGGACGGCGGGCAATTTTCCGGGGCCTTGCAGGTTGCGCTCAAGCAGCGCGAACAATGGCCCAAGAGCTTGAAACTGGTGATCTGGGAGTTTTCGGAAATGGCGCTGTCGCTGCCCCTGACCGACGACGAGAAATCCGTACTGGCCCGACTGCCCTGACCCGAGATGCTATTCAATTCCTACCTGTTCCTGTTGGTCTTTCTGCCCGTGACGCTGGCCGTGTACTACGGCGCCGGACGGCTGAACCTGCGGCTGGCTGCCCTGTGGCTGTGCCTGACGTCGTTCGTGTTCTACGGCTGGTGGAATCCGCAGTTCGTGGTGCTGCTGGCCGGCTCCATCGCCTTCAATTACCTGGTGAGCCTGTTGATCCTGCACACGGCCAGCCGGCCGCGGCTGCAAGGACTGATCGTGGGCCTGGGCGTCGGCGCCGACCTGGCGCTGCTGTTTCACTACAAGTATTTCGCCACGCTGCTGAACTTCCTGAACGACCTGGGCATGACCAGTTCGACCATGGATTCGATCATCCTGCCGCTGGGGATCTCGTTTTTCACGTTCACCCAGATCGGCTATCTGCTCGACTGCCGCGCCGGCGTCGTCAAGGAACGCAGCCTGCTCAGCTACGTGCTGTTCGTGACCTTTTTTCCGCACCTGATCGCCGGCCCGATCCTGCATCACAAAGAGATGATGCCGCAGTTCGCGCAGCCGGAAAATTACCGCTTCAAGGCCGAGAACCTGTCGGTGGGCGGCATGCTGTTCGTGATCGGCCTGGCCAAGAAGGTACTGCTGGCCGACGGCATCGCGCCCTACGCCGATGCCGGTTTCGCCGCCCCCGGCGACCTGCAGTTCTGGGGCGCGTGGGGCGCCAGCCTGTGCTACGCGCTGCAGCTCTATTTCGACTTTTCCGGTTATTCGGACATGGCGCTGGGGCTGGCCAAGATGTTCGGCATCCGCTTCCCGCTGAACTTCAATTCGCCCTACAAGGCGGGCAGCATCATCGAATTCTGGGCGCGCTGGCACATGACGCTGACGCGCTACCTGACGGCGTACCTGTACTACCCCGTGGCCATGGCTGTGTCCAAGTGGCGCACCGACCGCAACCTGCCCGTGGGCGCCGAAGGCGTGCGCACGCTGGGCGGCTTCATCGGCAGCATCGTCAGCCCCACGCTGTTCACCATGGCGCTGGCCGGCGTGTGGCACGGCGCAGGCTTCCAGTTCCTGGTGTTCGGCCTGCTGCACGCGATGTACCTGTCGGTGAACCATGCCTGGCGGATTTTCGTGGTGGGCCGAAAGCCCGCGGCGGCGCGCAACCTCAATGTGTTCAAGCGCGCCGCCTGCGTGCTGCTGACCTTCGTGGCCGTGCTGGTGGCGCAAGCGTTCTTCCGAGCCCATGGCGTGGGCGACGCGATGCTGCTGATGCAGGGCATGATCGGGCTGCGCGGCATGGAACCGCTGGACCTGGCCACCCACGCCAGTGGCCTGGCCTGGGGCGACGCCTGGCGCGTGCTGGTCGGCCATCACATGCAACTGATCTATGCTGTGGTGCTGCTGGGCATCGCCTGGTTCACGCCGAACGCCCACCAGATCCTGGGCCGTTATTCGCCCGCGCTGTTCAAGCCCCAGGAAGCGCCCTCGCCCTGGATGCGCTGGCGCCCCAACCTGGCGTGGCTGACGGTCATGCTGGTCCTGCTCTTTTTCTGCCTGGTCAACCTGCACAAGGAAACCCGGTTCCTCTATTTCCAATTCTGACCGCGGCGCGGTCGCGGAGCACGCTATGGACATCAACGAGATCGAAGCCAAGGTGGCCGACCTGATCGAAGGCATCATCCTCACCAAGGTCGACCCTGACACCCTGCTGATCGAATCCGGGCTGATCGACTCGCTGTCGGCAGTGGATGTGGCCCTGGCCGTCGAACGCCAGTTCGGCTGCAAGATCCCGCCGACCGAGATCGACGTGCACCTGGAATCGGTACACACGCTGGCGGCCTTCATTGCGGAGCATCCGCGCGCCTGACGCTCCCGGGAGGGCTGGACGATGCGTTTCGATTTCAACGCCTACGATTTCGTGGACACCGCCGCCGGCGCCGAGACCGTGGCGGTGGTGGACGCCCAGGGCGCCTTGACGTGGGGCCAGCTGCAGGCGGCCACGCAGGCCTGGGAACAGGCGGCGCGGCAGGCTGGCGTCACGGCGGGCGTGCCGCTGGTGATCTCCGGCCACAAAGAGGCCGCGTTTCTCGTGGCCATCCTGGGTTGCCTGCGGTTGAAGGTGCCGTTCGTGCCGGTCGACGTGATCAACCCGCCCGAGCGCATCGCCCGTATCGGCGAGCTGGTACGGGCCGGCTTGCGCTATGACGCGCAGGCTGGCGGATTCGTCCCGGGCAGCGCCGCCCCGGCGCCGCTGGACGAGGCCGGACTGGCCTACATCATGTTCACCTCGGGCAGCACCGGGGACCCCAAGGGCGTGCAGATCGGGCGCGAAAGCGTGACGCTGTTCGCCGGCTGGATCCGCGACTGCCTGAACCTGGGACCCGCCCCCGCGTTCATGGACCAGATGCTGTTCAGCTTCGACTTCTCGCTGTTCAACTGGGTCGGCGCGCTGGAACTGGGCGGCACCTGCGTGCTGTGCCCGCGCGAGACCATCGCGCAGCGCGACACCTTCGTGGGCTACCTCGCCCACACCGGCATCAACGTCTGGGCGTCCACGCCGTCATTCGTGCGCCAACAGCTGTTCAATCCCGACTTCGACCGCGCCCACCTGCCGCAACTGCGCGCCTTCGTGTTCGGCGCCGAGTCGCTGACGCCGACGCTGGCCGAAGAACTCTGGCAGCGCTTTCCCGATGTGCGCATCATCAATTCCTACGGCCCCACCGAAGCCACCTGCTCGACCACCTGGGTCGAGATCGATGCGGACCTGCGCGCTCGCGCGCCCAATCCTTTTCCCATCGGCCGCGCCAAACCCTACGCCGAGGTCTTCATCGAGAACGGCGAAATCAGCATCGTCGGGGACCACGTCATGCGCGGCTATCTGAACCGCCCTGACCTGAACGCCCAGCGCATGTTCACCCGCAACGGCAAGCGCGGCTACCGCAGCGGCGACCTGGGAGAGATCGACGCTGCCGGCCTGGTGACGTTCCGGGGCCGGATCGACGACCAGATCAAGATGCACGGCTACCGCATCGAGCTGGCCGAGATCGACGCCGCCATTGCCGCCCTGCCCGGCGCGCGAGCCGGGGCGACGGTTGCGCTGCGCCGCCCCGATGGCGCTATCATCCGATTGATCGGGTTCGTCGAACCCGCCGAGGCCGGCCCCGCAGGCCTGCAACCGCTGCCCGCGGCGCTGCAGGACTGGAAGGCCACCCTGGGCCGCCGGCTGCCCCCTTACATGATTCCGTCCGAACTGGTGGCCTGCCACCGCTTCCCGACGACCAGCACCGACAAGGCGGACCGCAAGCAGCTCGAACGCTTGTACCTGGAGGCCCGCCTGAGCAAGAAACCGGAGTCCCAAGCATGACCCGTCATGTTCGTTTCCCCGCCCTCGCGTTGGCATTGACGCTGGGTCTGGCCGCCGGCGGCGGCGCGGCGCATGCTGAAGGCGCGTTTGCCCAGTTGTACGCCGCGCGCCCGCCCGCCGGATCGTCGTTCGTACGGGTCGTGAATCCGGAAGTCGGGCCGTTCCGCGTGCAGGTCGCCAACGGCCCGTCGCAGGAAATCGGCCCCACCAAGCCTGCCAGCACCTACGCCATCGTCAAGGGCAACCAGCCCTTCAACGTGCTGGTCGACGGCAAGCCGATCGCCAGCCTGCAAGTGGCGCCCGACACCTTCAGCACGCTGGTGGTGCACCGCGATGGCGTCAAGGTCACCTATGCCCTGGTGGACGACAGCAACGGCGCGCAGGACGCGCTCAAGGCCGAATTGCGCTTCTACAATCTGGCGGCCGACTGCCCCGGCGCCACGCTGGCGGTCAGCCCCACCGGGCCCACGCTGTTCCAGGACGTCAAACCCGGCGCCGCCGCAGCGCGGGCCATCAATCCTGTCAGCGCATCGCTGGCGGCCGGCTGCGGCACGGTGCTGTCGCCGTCCGTGCCCCTGCCCGCCTTGCAGCCCGGCGATCACTACAGTCTGTTCCTGACCGGCGGTCCCACCGCCCCCACCTTGAGCGGCCAGGTCAGCGCCACGGACCCCTATAGCAAGTAAGGAGGCCGCATGCGCCGCGTATTCAGGGATGATCACGAGCTGTTCCGCGACCAGGTCCGGCGCTTTGTCGCCGAAGAGATCGCGCCCCACTACGCCGATTGGGAAAAGGCCGGCATCGTGCCGCGCGCGCTGTGGCGTCGCGCGGGCGAAGAAGGCCTGCTCAATTGCGCCCTGCCCGAGCCCTACGGCCTGGGCGGCGACTTCGGCCATGCCGCCGTCGTCATCGAAGAACTGGCGCGCGCCAACTACCTGGGCATCGGCTTTTCGATCCACTCCGACATGGTGTCGCCGTATCTGCAAGCCTTCGGCACCACCGCCCAGAAAGAACGTTGGCTGCCCGCCATGACCCGCGGCGAAGTGATCGGCGCCAT
>PJUB01000261.1_pt1 | contig 29304 bp, 27 predicted proteins | sample 1512141 | NCBI WGS metagenome assembly PJUB01 (sample SAMN08177677, study PRJNA422409) | Soil metagenome, whole genome shotgun sequencing project. | isolation source: Soil enriched on filter paper: alkali lignin treatment | place: USA: Madison | collected 2015-01-15 | reverse complement strand
GGTTCGGTCATCCGTGGCCTGCAGGAAGAAACCGGCACGACGATCAACATCGACGAAGACGGCACCATCACCATCGCCTCGACCGATCCGGAAAAGGCAGAACTGGCCAAGAAGCGCATCGAGCAGATCACGGCGGAAGTCGAAATCGGCAAGGTCTACGAAGGCCCGGTCACCAAGATCCTGGACTTCGGCGCGCTCATCAACCTGTTGCCCGGCAAGGACGGCCTGCTGCACATCAGCCAGATCGCGCACGAACGTGTCGAGAAGGTGACCGACTACCTGAGCGAAGGCCAGATCGTGAAAGTCAAGGTTCTCGAGACCGACGAAAAGGGCCGCGTCAAGCTGTCCATGAAGGCCCTGACCGAGCGTCCGGCCGGCATGGAATTCAGCGAGCGCCCGCCGCGTGAAGACCGTGGCGATCGTGGTGACCGTGGTGACCGTGGTGACCGTGGTGGTGAGCGCCGCGAGCGTTCGGACCGTGGTGATCGCGGCGACCGTGGCGACCGCGGTGGTGATCGTGGCGAGCGCGCACCGCGCTTCAACGACCAGCAGCAGCAACCGCGCAACGAGCAGCCGCAGGCTCCGGCCGGCGAGCAGCAACAGCAAGCCCCGCGCGAGCCTCAGGAGTAAGAAGGGCGCAACGGCGGTCCAGTGCCGCCGTTGCCATCTTTTGAACAGCAAGCTTCGCCCCATCTGCGGGCGCAGGAGGCCGAAAGACCATGAAAGCCATTGAAATCACTTCGTTCGGTGCCCCCGAGGTGCTGCGCGTGGCGGAGCGCCCCGATCCGGTAGCCGGCGCTGGCGAACTGCTGATCCGCGTTGCGGCGAGTGGTGTCAATCGCCCCGACGTGCTGCAGCGGATGGGCAACTATCCGGTGCCGCCGGGCGCATCCGACCTGCCGGGCCTCGAAGTGGCCGGCGAGATCGTGTCGGGCGACGCCGCGGCGCTGGCTGAAGCCGGCTTCAAGGTCGGCGACCGTGTCTGCGCGCTGATTGCGGGCGGCGGTTACGCGCAGCTGTGCGTGGCCCCTGTCGCGCAATGCCTGCCGGTGCCCAAGGGCTGGAGCGATGTCGAGGCGGCTTCGCTGCCGGAGACCTTCTTCACCGTCTGGAGCAACGTGTTCGAGCGTGGCCGCCTGCAGAAGGGCGAGACGCTGCTGATCCAGGGCGGCTCGAGCGGCATCGGCGTGACGGCGATCCAGATCGCCAAGGCCCTCGGTGCGACCGTGATCGTCACGGCCGGCAGCGACGACAAGTGCGAAGCCTGCAGGAAGCTGGGTGCGGACCATGCCATCAACTACCGCACGAGCGATTTCGTCGAAGAGGCGAAGAAGCTCACGGGCGGGAAGGGCGTGGACGTGGTGCTCGACATGGTCGCCGGCGACTACGTGGCGCGCGAGATCGAGTGCCTGGCCGAAGACGGCCGGCTCGTGATCATCGCGGTGCAGGGCGGCGTGAAGAGCCAGATCAACGCGGGCCTCGTGCTGCGCAGGCGCCTCACGATCACCGGCTCGACGCTGCGTCCCCGGCCGGTGGCTTTCAAGGGCGCCATTGCCAAGGCGCTGCGCGAAAAGGTCTGGCCGCTGCTCGAGAGTGGCGCGATCAAGCCCGTGATCCACAGCACTTTTGCGGCAGCGGGTGAACCGAGCGGCGCCGCCCAGGCTCACACGCTGATGGAATCGAACCAGCACATCGGCAAGATCGTGCTGACATGGTGACGAGAAGAACGCGATGACGACCAAGAAGAAACTGATCGCCGGCAACTGGAAGATGAATGGCAGCCTGGCTGCCAACGAGGCGCTGGTGAAGGCGCTGCAGCAAGGCTTGGCTGCGAGCCCGGCCGCGTGCGACGTGGCGCTGTGCGCGCCCGCGCCGTACTTCGCGCAGCTGCAGTCGCTACTGGCGGGCTCGCCCGCTCTGGCGCTGGGCGCGCAGGACATCTCGGCGCATGCGCAAGGTGCGTTCACGGGCGAGCAATCGGCGGCGATGCTGAAGGATTTCGGCGTGCGCTACGCGATCGTCGGCCACTCGGAGCGTCGCCAGTATCACGGCGAGACCGACGAGGCCGTGGCTGCGAAAACCGCCGCCGCACTGGCCAACGGCATCACGCCGATCGTCTGCGTCGGTGAGACGCTGGCACAGCGCGAAGCGGGGCAGACCGAGGAAGTCGTCAAGCGTCAGCTGGCGGCGGTCATTCATGTGAACGGTCATTGCATCAGCGAGATCGTCGTGGCCTATGAACCTGTCTGGGCCATCGGCACGGGCAAGACGGCCACGCCTGAACAGGCGCAGGCGGTGCATGCCGTGCTGCGCGCGCAGCTGCATCACGCGGCGAGCGAGCACGCTGCGGCCATCAAGATCCTCTACGGCGGCAGCATGAACGCGGCGAACGCCGCCGAGCTGCTGGCACAGGCCGACATCGACGGCGGCCTCATCGGTGGCGCGTCGCTCAAGGCACCCGACTTTTTGCAGATCATCTCTGTCGCTGCTCGCTGAACGCGGTCAACGGCGGCAATCAATTAGGAGTAAGAACGAATGAATGTGGTCCTCAACCTTCTGGTCGGCGTGCAGATGCTGGCAGCCCTCGTCATGATCGGCCTGATCCTGATCCAGCACGGCAAGGGCGCCGACATGGGTGCCGCTTTCGGCAGCGGCAGCGCGGGCAGCCTGTTCGGTGCCAGCGGCAGTGCGAACTTCCTGTCTCGCACCACGGCAGTGCTTGCTGCCGTGTTCTTCGCATGCACGCTGCTGCTGGCCTATTTCAGCCATTCGCGTCCTGCCGGCGGTGGCAGTCTGCTCGAGCGCGCCGCTGTCGGAGCGCCTGCCGCACCGGCTGCGCCTGCTGCTCCCGCGGCCGGCGAAATCCCTGGTGCAACGGCTCCTGCAGCCCCTGCGTCGGCTCCTGCCGCGCCCGCTCCGGCGCCGGGCCAGATTCCCAGCAAGTAATCAACTCGTTTTCATGAGCTGTCAGTGAAAAACGGCTCGTTTTCAGGGTAAACTCTAAATCTGTTCGGAAAGCCAACTACCTGTTTCAGGTACCTCATGCCATCCGAACAGTAAAAACCGCGGTCGTGGTGAAATTGGTAGACACGCTATCTTGAGGGGGTAGTGGCGAAAGCTGTGCGAGTTCGAGTCTCGCCGACCGCACCAAATCTCATCGGCAGAAAGCCTCATCCAGAGGCTCTTCTTGCCGGTGGCAAGCGGTGAAAAACTCTCGATGAATCTCGACTCCTACCTCCCCGTCCTTTTGTTCATTCTGGTCGGAGTCGGCGTAGGCGTCGCCCCTCAGGTCATCGGATACATTCTCGGCCCCAACCGGCCCGACGCCGCAAAGAACGCTCCCTACGAGTGTGGCTTTGAAGCCTTCGAGGATGCGCGCATGAAGTTCGACGTGCGCTATTACCTCGTCGCGATTCTCTTCATCCTGTTCGATCTCGAAATTGCCTTTCTCTTTCCGTGGGCCATTGCGCTCAAGGAGATCGGCGCTGTCGGCTTCTGGGCCATGATGATCTTTCTCGCCATCCTCGTCGTGGGCTTCGCCTACGAGTGGAAAAAAGGCGCGCTCGACTGGGAATGACAAGGAAGCTACACAATGGCCATTGAAGGCGTTCTCAAAGAAGGTTTCGTCACCACGACCTACGACTCGGTCGTGAACTGGGCGAAGACCGGATCTCTCTGGCCGATGACGTTCGGTCTCGCATGCTGTGCCGTGGAAATGATGCACGCGGGTGCCGCCCGCTACGACATCGACCGCTTCGGCATGCTGTTCCGTCCCAGCCCGCGCCAGTCCGACCTGATGATCGTGGCCGGCACGCTGTGCAACAAGATGGCTCCGGCGTTGCGCAAGGTCTATGACCAGATGCCCGAGCCGCGCTGGGTGTTGTCGATGGGCTCGTGCGCCAACGGCGGCGGCTACTACCACTACAGCTATTCCGTGGTGCGCGGCTGCGATCGCATCGTGCCGGTCGACGTCTACGTGCCGGGTTGCCCGCCCACCGCCGAAGCGCTGCTCTACGGCGTGATCCAGCTGCAGCAGAAGATTCGCCGCACCAACACCATTGCACGCGCCTGAGAGATTGCCGACGATGACTGACTTTGCAATTTCGCCGGAGGTGCTGCGCGCCACCATCGCCGAGACGCTCGGCGACAAGGCCAAGGCCGTGACGATCGCACTCGGCGAAGTGACCGTCGTGGTCGACTCCACCGACTACATCGATGCCGCGCTGCTGCTGCGCGACGCCCCCGGCTGCCGCTTCGAGCAGCTGATCGACCTTTGCGGCATGGACTATTCCGACTACCGCGAAGGCGAGTGGCAGGGCGAACGCTATGGCGTCGTCACGCACCTGCTTTCCGTGAGCCTCAACCAGCGCGTGCGCCTCAAGGTGTTCGCGCCTAACGAAGACCTGCCCGTGGTCGATTCGCTGCAGCCCGTCTGGAATGCCGCGACCTGGTTCGAGCGCGAGGCGTTCGACCTCTACGGCATCGTGTTCGAAGGGCACGATGACCTGCGCCGCATCCTGACCGACTACGGCTTCATCGGCCACCCGTTCCGCAAGGACTTCCCGGTGTCGGGTCACGTCGAAATGCGTTACGACGAAGAACAGAAGCGCGTCGTCTACCAGCCGGTATCGATCGAGCCGCGAGAAATCACCCCGCGCGTGATCCGCGAAGACAACTACGGCGGCGGTTTGCACTGACTGATATGGCCGAAATCAAGAACTACACACTCAACTTCGGTCCCCAGCATCCGGCGGCACACGGCGTGCTGCGCCTGGTGCTTGAGCTGGACGGCGAAGTCATCCAGCGCGCCGACCCCCACATCGGCCTGCTGCATCGTGCGACCGAAAAGCTCGCCGAATCGCGCACCTTCATCCAGTCGCTGCCGTACATGGACCGTCTCGACTACGTGTCGATGATGAGCAACGAGCACGCCTACTGCCTGGCCATCGAGCGGATGATGGGCCTCGAGGTGCCGGAGCGCGCGCAGTACATCCGCGTGATGTTCGCCGAGATCACCCGCCTGCTGAACCACCTGCTGTGGCTCGGCGCGCACGGCCTGGACTGCGGTGCGATGAACATGCTCATCTACTGCTTCCGCGAGCGTGAAGACCTGTTCGACATGTACGAAGCCGTGTCCGGCGCGCGCATGCACGCGGCGTACTTCCGTCCGGGCGGCGTCTATCGCGACCTGCCGGATGCGATGCCGCAGTACAAGGTCAGCAAGATCAAGAACGCGAAGGCCATCGAGAAGCTCAACGAGAACCGCCAGGGCTCGCTGCTCGACTTCGTGGACGACTTCTGCAAGCGCTTCCCGAAGATGGTCGACGAGTACGAGACGCTGCTCACCGACAACCGCATCTGGAAGCAGCGCACCGTGGGCATCGGCGTCGTCACGCCGGAGCGCGCGCTGAACCTGGGCTTCACCGGCCCCATGCTGCGCGGCTCGGGCATCGAATGGGACCTGCGCAAGAAGCAGCCCTACGACGTCTACGACCGCATGCAGTTCGACGTGCCCGTCGGCAAGACCGGCGACTGCTACGACCGCTACCTGGTTCGCGTGGAAGAAATGCGCCAGGCCAACCGGATCATCCAGCAGTGCTCGGCCTGGCTTCGCGCCAACCCCGGTCCTGTCATCACCGACAACCACAAGGTCGCCGCGCCCGCGCGCGAATCGATGAAGGCGAACATGGAGGAGCTGATCCACCATTTCAAGCTCTTCACCGAAGGCTTCCACGTGCCCGAAGGCGAGGCGTATGCCGCCGTCGAGCACCCGAAGGGCGAGTTCGGCATCTATCTCGTGAGCGACGGCGCCAACAAGCCGTACCGCCTGAAGATCCGCGCCCCTGGTTTCCCGCACCTCGCCGCCCTCGACGAAATGTCGCGCGGTCACATGATCGCCGACGCTGTCGCGGTGATCGGCACGATGGACATCGTGTTCGGCGAGATCGACAGGTGAGAAAGAGCGAATGACTTCCTCGACCCACCATGACACGGCGCCTCTGGCGCCTTCTTCCCCTCTGCGGCCGGCGATTCTCGAGCGCTTTGCGCGCGAGGTGGCCAAGTACCCCGAAGCAGGCAAGCAATCCGCGGTGATGGCCTGCCTGGCCATCGTCCAGCAGGACGAGGGTTTCGTCAGCCTGCAGCGCGAGCGCGAGATTGCCGAGTACCTCGGCATGGCGCCCATCGCCGTGCACGAAGTGACGACCTTCTACAACATGTACAACCAGCACCCGGTTGGCAAGTTCAAGCTCAACGTGTGCACCAACCTGCCTTGCCAGCTGCGTGACGGCGTCACCGCCCTCGTGCACCTCGAGAAGAAGCTCGGCATCAAGATGGGCGAGACCACGGCCGACGGCCTGTTCACGCTGCAGCAGAGCGAATGCCTCGGCGCGTGCGCCGACTCGCCCGTGATGCTGGTCAACGACCGCACCATGTGCAGCTTCATGAGCAACGAAAAGCTCGACCAGCTCATCGACGGCCTGCGCAATGCCGCACCGGCCGCCAAAGGGGAGGCTTCGTGATGTCGCCCGAACAAGTTCTGCAGCAGTTCCAGGCAACGGGCGTCCAGACCTGTTTCCATGACCGCCACATCGAGCCGCAGATCTATGCGGGCCTCGACGGCACCAACTGGCGTCTGGCCGACTACGAGGCGCGCGGCGGCTACCAGGCCCTGCGCAAGATCCTCACCGAGGGCCTCACGCCCGACCAGGTGATCGCCGAAGTCAAGGCGTCGGGCCTGCGCGGCCGCGGCGGCGCGGGTTTCCCGACCGGCCTGAAGTGGAGCTTCATGCCCCGCCAGTTCCCGGGCCAGAAGTACCTCGTCTGCAATTCCGACGAAGGCGAGCCGGGCACGTGCAAGGACCGCGACATCCTGCAGTTCAACCCGCACATCGTGATCGAAGGCATGGCCATCGCCGCTTATGCCATGGGCATCAGCGTGGGCTACAACTACATCCACGGCGAGATCTTCCAGACCTACGACCGCTTCGAGGAGGCCCTCGAAGAAGCGCGCGCCGCCGGCTACCTCGGCGACAAGATCATGGGCAGCACGTACAACTTCCAGTTGCACGCCGCCCACGGTTTCGGCGCCTACATCTGCGGCGAAGAAACCGCGCTGCTCGAATCGCTTGAAGGCAAGAAGGGCCAGCCGCGCTTCAAGCCGCCGTTCCCGGCCAGCTTCGGCCTGTACGGCAAGCCGACCACCATCAACAACACCGAGACCTTCGCGGCGGTGCCCTGGATCATCCGCAACGGCGGTCCGGCCTACCTCGAGTGCGGCAAGCCGAACAACGGCGGCACCAAGATCTACTCGGTGAGCGGCGACGTCGAGTTGCCCGGCAACTACGAAGTGCCCATGGGCACGCCGTTCTCCAAGCTGCTCGAACTGGCCGGCGGCGTGCGCAAGGGCCGCACGCTGAAGGCCGTGATCCCCGGCGGGTCGTCGGCGCCGGTGCTGCCGGCCGACATCATGATGGCCTGCACCATGGACTACGACTCCATCGCCAAGGCCGGCTCCATGCTGGGTTCGGGCGCGGTGATCGTCATGGACGACAGCCGCTCGATGGTCGAGTCGCTCAAGCGCCTCTCGTACTTCTACATGCACGAGTCCTGCGGCCAGTGCACGCCGTGCCGTGAAGGCACGGGCTGGCTCTACCGCGTGGTGGACCGCATCCACAACGGTCAGGGCAAGCCCAGCGACATGCAACTGCTGGACTCCGTCGCCGGCGACATCATGGGCCGCACCATCTGCGCGCTCGGCGATGCCGCGGCCATGCCTGTGCGCGCAATGATCAAGCATTTCCGTCACGAGTTCGAAGCCCTGATTCCGGGCCACGTTCCGACGGCGCCCGTCAAGGCCTGAGCGCGAGAAGAAACATACTCATGATCGAAATCGAACTCGACGGCAAGAAGGTCGAAGTGACCGAAGGCAGCATGGTGATGCATGCGGCCGACAAGGCGGGCACGTACATCCCGCACTTCTGCTATCACAAGAAACTCAGCATCGCGGCCAATTGCCGCATGTGCCTCGTCGACGTGGAAAAAGCGCCCAAGCCGATGCCGGCCTGCGCCACGCCCGTCACGCAAGGCATGATCGTTCGCACCAAGAGCGAGAAGGCCATCAAGGCGCAGCAGTCGGTCATGGAGTTCCTCCTGATCAACCACCCGCTGGATTGCCCCATCTGCGACCAGGGCGGCGAATGCCAGCTGCAGGACCTGGCCGTGGGCTACGGCGGTTCTTCCTCGCGCTACGAGGAAGAAAAGCGCGTCGTGTTCCACAAGGACGTCGGCCCGCTGATCAGCATGGAAGAAATGAGCCGCTGCATCCATTGCACGCGCTGCGTCCGCTTCGGCCAGGAAGTGGCAGGCGTGATGGAGCTCGGCATGTCGCACCGCGGCGAGCACTCCGAAATCGAGACCTTCGTCGGCGACTCGGTCGACTCCGAGCTGTCGGGCAACATGATCGACATCTGCCCGGTCGGCGCGCTCACGAGCAAGCCGTTCCGCTACAGCGCCCGCACCTGGGAACTGTCGCGCCGCAAGTCGGTGAGTCCGCACGATTCCACCGGCGCCAACCTGATCGTCCAGGTCAAGAACAACCGCGTGATGCGCGTGGTGCCGCTCGAGAACGAAGACGTCAACGAATGCTGGATCGCCGACCGCGACCGTTTCTCGTACGAAGCGCTCAACGGCACCGAGCGCCTGACGCAGCCCATGCTGAAGCAGGGCGGCCAATGGCAGCAGGTCGACTGGCAGACGGCGCTCGAGTACGTCGCCAACGGCCTCAAGCAGATCAAGGCCGACCACGGTGCGCAGAGCATCGGCACGCTGGTCAGCCCGCACAGCACGCTCGAAGAGCTGCAGCTCGCCACCATGCTTACGCGTGAGCTCGGCAGCGACAACATCGACTACCGCCTGCGCAACGCCGAATTCACGGCGTTCGAAGGCGTGCGCTGGCTCGGCACCTCGATCGCCTCGCTCACGCAAGTGCAGCGCGCGCTGGTCGTCGGCTCGAACCTGCGCAAGGAACATCCGCTGTTCGCGCAGCGCATCCGCCAGGCCGTGCGCAAGGGCGCCGCGCTGTCGGTGATCACCTCGGCCAGCCTCATGGCTGACCGCAACGCCTGGGCCATCGACGTGGCGCAGTCGACCATCGTCGAAGCCGACCAGTGGGTCGAGGCGCTGGCCGCAGTGGCCGCCGCCATCGGCGAGACCAATGGCGCAGCCGCGCCGCTGGCCCCGAAGAACGCACCGGACGACGCCGCCAAGGCCATCGCGGCCTCGCTGCTCAGCGGTGAACGCAAGGCCGTGCTGCTGGGCAACGCCGCCGCCCACCACGCCCAGGCCAGCAGCCTGCTGGCGCTGGCGAACTGGATCGGCGCGCAAACCGGCGCCACCGTCGGCTACCTGACCGAAGCCGCCAACACCGTGGGCGCGCAGCTCGTCGGCGCGTTCCCGAAGAACGGCGGCCTCGATGCCGGCCGCATGCTCGCCGCCGGCTCCGGCCTGAAGGCCGTGCTGCTGCTGAACACCGAGCCGGTGTTCGACTCGGCTGCAGGCAAGGCCGCGGCCGATGTCATCGGCAATGCGCAGATGGTCGTCACGCTGAGCCCCTTCAAGGCCAACCTCGAGTTCAGCGACGTGCTGCTCCCGATCGCTCCGTTCACCGAAACCCCTGGCACCTTCGTCAATGCCGAAGGCCGCATGCAAGGTTTCCATGCCGTCGTGAAGCCGCAAGGCGAAACGCGCCCGGCGTGGAAGGTGCTGCGCGTGCTGGCCAACCTGCTGGGCCTGCAGGGCTTCGCGTTCGAATCGACCGCCGAAGTGCTGGCCACGGTGGGTGACAAGGGCGCCGTTCCCGCGAACGCACTGAGCAACGCGACCTCCGCCAATGCAGTCGCTTCCAGCGGCGTGGTTGCCGCGCCCGTGGTGGCGAGCATCTACCAGCTCGACTCGATCGTGCGCCGCGCGCCGTCGCTGCAACTGACCGCCGACGCACGCAACGCATCTGCTGGTTCGAATGTGGCGGCTCGTGCCGAGGAGGCACTGGCATGATCGTCGACACCATTCATGGCTTCGGCCAGGGGCTGGTTGCCGCAGGCTGGTGGACCGGTGTGGTCTGGCCCGTGGTCTGGACGCTGATCAAGATCATCGTGGTCGTGATCCCGCTGATGCTGGCCGTGGCGTACCTCACGCTGTGGGAACGCAAGGCCATCGGCTTCACGCAGATCCGTATCGGCCCGAACCGCATCGGACCGCTGGGCCTGCTCCAGCCGATCGCCGACGCGCTCAAGCTGATGACCAAGGAAATCATTCTTCCGACGGTCGCCAACAAGGGCCTGTTCCTGCTGGGCCCGATCATGACCATCATGCCGGCGCTCGCCGCATGGGCCGTGATTCCCTTCGGCCCCGACGTGGCGCTGGCCAACATCAATGCCGGCCTGCTGTTCGTGATGGCCATCACCTCGCTCGAGGTGTACGGCGTGATCATCGCCGGCTGGGCCTCGAACTCGAAGTACGCCTTCCTTGGCGCGCTGCGCGCCTCGGCACAGATGGTGAGCTACGAAATCGCGATGGGCTTCTGCTTCGTCGTGGTGCTGATGGTCACCGGCAGCCTGAACATGAGCGAGATCGTGAACGTCCAGGGCAAGGGCATGTTCGCCAACATGGGCGTCGGCTTCCTGTCGTGGAACTGGCTGCCGCTGCTGCCGATCTTCGTCGTGTACTTCATCTCGGGCCTGGCCGAAACCAACCGCCACCCGTTCGACGTGGTGGAAGGCGAGTCGGAAATCGTGGCCGGCCACATGATCGAGTACTCGGGCATGAGCTTCGCGATGTTCTTCCTGGCCGAGTACGCCAACATGTGGCTCGTCTCGATCCTGACCGTGGTGCTGTTCCTCGGCGGATGGCTGCCCCCGTTCGAGTTCCTGAGCTTCATTCCGGGCTGGATCTGGCTGGGCGCGAAGACTTTCTGCGTGGTCACCATGTTCCTGTGGGTCCGCTCGACGTTCCCGCGCTTCCGCTATGACCAGATCATGCGTCTGGGCTGGAAGATCTTCATTCCCGTCACCCTCGTGTGGCTGGTCGTGGTCGGTGGCTGGATGCAGACGCCGTTCAACATCTGGAAATAACAGGAAGCGCCAACAATCATGTCTGCTGCGCACACCGCAACACCGTCCGCGCCGTTCTCGCTCAAGGACTTCCTGGGCAGCTTCATGCTGTTCGAGCTGTTCAAGGGCCTGGCCATCACCGGCAAGTACGCCTTCGCCCGCAAGATCACCGTGCAGTTCCCCGAAGAGAAGACGCCGCTGTCGCCGCGCTTCCGCGGGCTGCACGCACTGCGCCGCTACGAAAACGGCGAAGAGCGCTGCATTGCCTGCAAGCTCTGCGAAGCCGTCTGCCCGGCGCTGGCCATCACCATCGAATCCGATGTGCGCGACGACGGCTCGCGCCGCACCACGCGCTACGACATCGACCTGACCAAGTGCATCTTCTGCGGCTTCTGCGAAGAAAGCTGCCCGGTCGACTCGATCGTCGAGACGCACATCTTCGAATACCACGGTGAAAAGCGCGGCGACCTGTACTTCACCAAGGACATGCTGCTGGCCGTTGGCGATCGCTACGAAAAAGAAATTGCAGCGAACAAGGCGGCCGACGCCAAGTACCGCTGATCCGACCAGCCCGAACCCCGTACCAATTCGAATTCCAATGGACGTCAAGACCGGTCTGTTCTATCTGTTTGCCGCGGTGCTGCTGTTCGCAGCGTTCCGCGTCATCACTTCCCGCAACCCCGTGTACGCCGCGTTGTACCTGGTGCTGGCTTTCTTCCAGGCATCGGCCATCTGGCTGCTGCTGCGCGCCGAGTTCCTCGCGATCTCGCTGGTGCTGGTGTATGTCGGCGCCGTGATGGTGCTGTTCCTGTTCGTCGTGATGATGCTGGACATCAACGTCGACAGCCTGCGAGAGGGCTTCTGGAAGCACTTTCCGCTGGCGGCGGGCGTAGGCGCGCTCATCGCGCTCGAAATGGCCGCCGTGCTGATGGGCGGCTTCCGCCTCGGCGAGGCGCGCGTCACCAGCGGCGCCATGGCCCCCGACAGTTCGAACACGCTCGAACTCGGCAAGCTGCTGTATTCGCAATACCTGTATCCGCTCGAAATTGCCGCTGTCATCCTGCTCGTGGCCATCGTGGCCGCCATTGCGCTGACCCTGCGCACTCGCAAGGACAGCAAGTACACCAACCCGGCCGACCAGGTTCGCGTGAAGGCGCGTGACCGCGTGCGCATCGTGCAGATGCCCGCGACGCGCGCCGCCGAACCGGTGGCTGAAGCAGCAACTGCGGACGCGGCAAAGGAAAACAAGGCATGACGCTCACGCTCGGACACTTTCTTTCGCTCGGCGCGATGCTCTTCGCGCTCTCCGTGATCGGCATCTTCCTGAACCGCAAGAACCTGATCGTTCTTCTGATGGCCATCGAGCTGATGCTGCTGGCGGTCAACATGAACTTCGTGGCGTTCTCCCACTTCCTGGGCGACATGCACGGACAGATCTTCGTGTTCTTCATCCTGACGGTGGCCGCGGCCGAGTCGGCCATCGGGCTGGCGCTGCTGGTTCTGCTGTTCCGCAACAAGTCGAACATCAACGTGGACGAACTCAACTCGCTCAAGGGTTGACAGCAACATGAGCGCAACCCTTTCCGCATCCACCTTGCTGGCCGTGCCCCTGGCACCCCTGGTCGGCGCAGTCATCGCCGGCCTGTTCGGCACCAAGTTCGGCGGCAATCACATCGGCCGCAAGGTCACGCATTCGCTGACCATCCTGGGCGTGCTGGTCGCCTTCATCATCTCGGCCATGACGCTCAAGAGCGTGATCGTCGACGGTGCCCGCTTCAACGCCACCCTCTACGAGTGGATGGTCGTGGGCGGCCTGAAGATGGAAGTCGGCTTCATGGTCGACGGCCTCACCGCCATGATGATGTGCGTCGTGACCTTCGTGTCGCTGATGGTCCACATCTACACCATCGGCTACATGGAAGAAGACGACGGCTACAACCGCTTCTTCGCGTACATCTCGCTGTTCACCTTCTCGATGCTGATGCTCGTCATGAGCAACAACATGCTCCAGCTGTTCTTCGGCTGGGAGGCGGTGGGCCTGGTGTCGTACCTGCTGATCGGTTTCTGGTTCAACAAGCCGACCGCGATCTTCGCGAACATGAAGGCGTTCCTGGTCAACCGCGTGGGCGACTTCGGCTTCATCCTGGGCATCGGCCTGATCGCCGCCTACGCCGGCACGCTGAACTACACCGAAGCCTTCGCCAAGGCAGGCACGCTGGCCGGCATCACGTTCCCGGGCACCGAGTGGATGCTCATCACCGTGATCTGCATCTGCCTGTTCATCGGCGCGATGGGCAAGAGCGCGCAGTTCCCGCTGCACGTGTGGCTGCCCGACTCGATGGAAGGCCCGACCCCCATCTCGGCGCTGATCCACGCGGCAACCATGGTGACCGCCGGCATCTTCATGGTGGCGCGCATGTCGCCCCTGTTCGAACTGAGCGACACGGCCCTGAGCTTCATCCTCGTGATCGGCGCCATCACCGCGCTGTTCATGGGCTTCCTGGGCATCATCCAGAACGACATCAAGCGCGTGGTCGCGTACTCGACGCTGTCGCAGCTCGGCTACATGACGGTGGCGCTCGGTGCCTCGGCCTATTCGGTCGCGGTGTTCCACCTGATGACGCACGCGTTCTTCAAGGCGCTGCTGTTCCTGGGTGCCGGCTCGGTGATCATCGGCATGCACCACAACCAGGACATCCGCTGGATGGGCGGCGTGCGCAAGTACATGCCCATCACCTGGATCACGTCGCTGCTGGGTTCGCTCGCGCTGATCGGCACGCCGTTCTTCGCCGGCTTCTACTCCAAGGACAGCATCATCGAAGCGGTGCACGAAAGCCACCTGTGGGGCGCGAACTTCGCGTACTACGCGGTGCTGGCCGGCGTGTTCATCACGGCGTTCTATTCGTTCCGCATGTACTTCCTGGTCTTCCATGGCAAGGAACGCTACGACCAGAACCCCGACGCGCACCATGACGACCATGCGCACGACGACCACGGCCATGGCCACCACGACCACAAGCCGCACGAGTCGCCCTGGGTCGTCTGGCTGCCGCTGGTGCTGCTGGCCATCCCGTCGGTGGTGATCGGCTTCATGACGATCGAGCCGATGCTGTTCGGCGAGTTCTTCAAGAACGCGATCTTCGTGGACGCTGCCAAGCACCATGCCATGAAGGAGCTGGAAGAAGGCTTCCACGGGCCGGTGGCCATGGCCATCCACGGCCTGACGACGGCGCCGTTCTGGCTGGCGCTGGCCGGCGTGGTCCTGTCCTGGTACATGTACATGATCAACCCGGCGCTGCCGGCCGCCATCAAGCGTGCCTTCGGCCCGATCTACCGCCTGCTCGAGAACAAGTACTACATGGACTGGTTCAACGAGAACGTCATCGCCCGCGCCACCCGTGCCCTCGGCACCGGCCTGTGGAAGGGCGGCGACCAGGCGCTGATCGACGGCGCCGTCGTGAACGGCTCGTGGAAAGTGATCGGCCGGATTTCGGGTGTGGTGCGCTGGATGCAGTCGGGCTACATCTATCACTACGCCTTCGCGATGCTGCTCGGCATCTTCGTCCTGATGACGTACTTCGTCTGGTTCAAACGCTGAGCCTAAGCGCTGGAGAAAAAGAAAAATGGGTTTGTTGAGCCTTGCCATCTGGGTGCCGATCGCATTCGGCGCCGTGCTGCTGGCGTTTGGCCGTGACGAGCACGCCAGGGGCGTCCGTTGGGTCGCGCTCGTCGGTGCCATCGTGAGCTTCCTGGTCACGGTGCCGCTGTTCACGCGCTTCCAGAACGGAACCGCCGCCATGCAGTTCGTCGAGAAGACGAGCTGGATCTCGCGCTTCAACGTCAACTACCACCTCGGGGTCGACGGCTTGTCGCTCTGGCTGGTGCTGCTGACGTCGTTCATCACGGTCATCGTCGTCATTTCCGCCTGGGAAGTGATCACCGAACGCGTGAACCAGTACATGGGCGCGTTCCTGATCCTGTCGGGCTTCATGATCGGCGTGTTCGCCGCGCTCGACGGCGTGCTGTTCTACGTGTTCTTCGAAGCCACGCTGATCCCGATGTACCTGATCATCGGTATCTGGGGCGGCCCGAACAAGATCTACGCGGCGTTCAAGTTCTTCCTGTACACCTTGCTCGGCTCGCTGCTGATGCTGGTGGCGCTGATCTTCCTGTACAACAAGTCGGGCGGCAGCTTCGACATCCTGGCCTGGCACAAGCTGCCGCTGGGTTCGACCGCGCAGACCTTCCTGTTCTTTGCCTTCTTCGCGGCCTTCGCCGTGAAGGTGCCGATGTGGCCGGTGCACACCTGGCTGCCCGACGTGCACGTCGAGGCGCCCACCGGCGGCTCAGCCGTGCTGGCCGCGATCATGCTGAAGCTGGGTGCCTACGGTTTCCTGCGCTTCTCGATGCCCATCGCGCCCGACGCCTCGCACGAATGGGCCTGGCTCATGATCGCGCTGTCGCTGATCGCGGTGATCTACGTCGGCCTGGTCGCGCTGGTGCAGCAGGACATGAAGAAGCTGGTGGCTTATTCGTCGGTCGCCCACATGGGCTTCGTGACGCTCGGCTTCTTCATCTTCAACGAGCTGGGCGTGTCCGGCGGCATGGTGCAGATGATTGCGCACGGCTTCGTGTCGGGCGCCATGTTCCTGGGCATCGGCGTGCTGTACGACCGCGTGCACTCGCGCCAGATCGCCGACTACGGCGGCGTGGTCAACACCATGCCCAAGTTCGCCGCGTTCGCGCTGCTGTTCGCCATGGCCAATTGCGGCCTGCCGGGCACCGCCGGTTTCGTGGGCGAGTGGATGGTGATCCTGGGTGCCGTCAAGGCCAACTTCTGGATCGGCCTTGGCGCCGCCACCGCACTGATCTTCGGCGCGGCCTACACCCTGTGGATGTACAAGCGCGTGTACCTCGGCCCGGTCGGCAACGACCACGTCAAGGAACTCAAGGACATCAATGCCCGCGAATTCCTGATGCTGGCCCTGCTGGCAATTGCCGTGCTGTGGATGGGCCTGTATCCGAAGCCCTTCACCGATGCAATGGATGCCTCGGTGACCGAGCTCCTGCGCCACGTGGCAGTTTCCAAGCTGCCCTCCTGATGCCACGCTGAAGAAGAGAACGAGATGATTGACAAAATCAGCTGGGTCACGATCTACCCTGAAATCGTGTTGCTGGTCATGACCTGCATCATTGCACTGGTCGACCTGTCGGACACGAGCCCGCGCCGTACCCGCACCTATGTGCTGACGCTGCTCACGCTGGCCGTGGTTGCCGTGCTGTCGGGCCTCCAGGCCCACGACGGCAAGACCGCCTACGGTTTCGGCGGCATGGTCGTCAGCGACCCGATGGGCAACTGGCTCAAATGCTTCGCCACCGTCGCCTTGATGGTCACGCTGGTCTACGGCCGTCCCTATGCGGGCGACCGCGAGATGCTGCGCGGCGGCGAGCTCTTCACCATCAGCATGTTCGCGCTGCTGGGCATGTTCGTGATGATCTCGGGCAGCAACTTCCTGCTGATCTACCTGGGCCTCGAACTGCTCACGCTGTCGAGCTATGCGCTGGTGGCGCTGCGCCGCGACAACGCGGTGGCCAGCGAAGCCGCCATGAAGTACTTCGTGCTCGGGGCGATGGCCAGCGGTTTCCTGCTGTATGGCCTGTCGATGATGTACGGCGCGACCGGCTCGCTCGACGTCAACGAAGTATTCAAGACCATCGCGAGCGGCAAGGTGAACCACCAGGTGCTGGTGTTCGGCCTGGTGTTCATCGTGGCCGGCCTGGCATTCAAGGTGGGCGCTGCGCCGTTCCACATGTGGGTGCCCGACGTCTACCAGGGCGCACCGACCGCGATCACGCTGCTGATCGGCGCCGCGCCTGAACTGGCCGCCTTCGCCATCATCATCCGCCTGCTGGTCGACGCGCTGCAGCCGCTGGCCATCGACTGGCAGCAGATGCTGGCCGTGCTCGCCATCGCTTCGCTGCTGGTCGGCAACCTGGCCGCCATCGCGCAGAGCAACCTGAAGCGCATGCTGGCGTATTCGACGATCTCGCAGATGGGCTTCATGCTCCTCGGCCTGGTCGCCGGCTCGGACCAGCAGGGCACCTACAACGCCCAGTACGCCTACAGCGCCTCGATGTTCTACATCGTGACCTACGTGCTGACCACGCTGGCCAGCTTCGGCATCATCCTGCTGCTGGCACGCGAAGGCTTCGAGAGCGAAGAGATCACCGATCTCGCCGGCCTCAACCAGCGCAGCCCGCTGTACGCAGGCGTGATGGCCATCGCGATGTTCTCGCTGGCAGGTCTGCCGCCGCTGGTCGGGTTCTACGCCAAGCTGGCGGTGCTGCAGGCGCTGATCGCCTCGGGCCACGCCATCTACATCGGCCTGGCGGTGTTCGCGGTGATGATGTCGCTGATCGGTGCTTTCTACTACCTGCGCGTGGTCAAGGTCATGTACTTCGACGCACCGGTCACGGCCACCACCGTGTCGGCACCGCGCGACGTGCGCACCGTGCTCACCATCAACGGCGCGCTGATCCTGATCCTGGGCATCGTGCCCGGCGGACTGATGACGCTCTGCTACGACGCGATCGTGGCCACGCTGGCCCACTGACGCGGCCGACCTCGGGTGTCGCAAACCGCGTCTGTTTGGGTCGTGTTGCTGGTGGCCCTCGTGGCCGCCAACCTGCCGTTCTTCAACGACCGCCTGTTCGGCGTCGTGCCGCTGTCGACGAATGCCAAGTCGCTCGCGGTGCGCCTCGCCGAGCTGGTGGTCTTGTACTTTCTGGCCGGCGGCATCGGGCTGCTGTTCGAGCGCAGGGCAGGGCAGATCGCGGCGCAGGGCTGGGAGTTCTATGCGGTGACGGGCTCGCTGTTCATCGTGCTCGCCTTTCCGGGGTTCACCTGGCGCTACCTGATGAAACACAGGCACTGAGGACGACATGACGACTGCATCTTCCACTTCCGATTCGCACTTGAGGGAAGAGCTCACGAAGAGCGAGGACCTCTTCAAGGGCAACTTCCTCAAGGCCAAGCGCGACACCATCCGCCTGCCCGACGGCAATACCGCCACGCGCGAGTACGTGGTGCACCCCGGCGCGGTGGTGGTGATTCCGATGCTGGACGACGGCCGGGTGGTGCTCGAGCGCCAGTTCCGCTACCCCGTCGGGCACGTGATGGTCGAGTTCCCTGCCGGCAAGCTCGACGCGGGCGAAGACCCCTTCGTCTGCGGCAAGCGCGAACTGCTCGAGGAAACCGGCTACACCGCGCGCGAATGGGCGCATGCGGGCGCGATGCACCTGGCGGTGGCGTACTCGACGGAAATCATCCACATCTATTTCGCGCGCGGCCTTTCGCTCGGCGAACGCCAGCTCGACCATGGCGAGTTCCTCGACGTGTTCACGGCCACGCCCGAAGAGCTGGTCGGCTGGTGCCGCGACGGCACCGTCACCGATGCCAAGACGCTGACCTGCACCCTTTGGCTGCAGAACGTCATTTCGGGCGCATGGGCACTGGACTGGACGGCCCTGGGCTCCCAAGGCGGCGCGGGATAATCCGCGCATGAAGGTTCTCGATCTCCGCTGCGCACACGGCCATGGCTTCGAAGGCTGGTTTGCGTCCAACGAAGCCTTCGACAGCCAACTGGCAAGCGGGCTGGTCGAATGCCCGGTCTGCGGCGACACCGCCATCGTCAAGCTGCTGAGCGCGCCGCGCCTGAACCTGGGCAATGCCAAGGCGCCGGAAGCCGCGGCGCCCGCGGCTGTCGCCCCTAACGCCCCCGCCGACCTCTCGCCCGAAGCCCGCTGGATGCGCGCCGTGCGCGAGGTGCTGGCCAAGACCGAAGACGTCGGCGAGCGCTTTGCCGACGAGGCCCGCAAGATGCACTACGGCGAAACCCGCGAGCGCGGCATCCGCGGGCAGGCGACGCCCGAGCAGACCGAAGCGCTGCTCGACGAGGGCATCCCGGTGATGGCGCTGCCGATTCCCGCCGCGCTGAAGGAAACGCTGCAGTAGCAGCAAGCGGCCAGCTCAGGCCGTGAACTGCAGCGCCGCGAGCCGCGCATACACGCCGCCTTGCGCCACCAGCGTGGCGTGCGTTCCCTGTTCGACGATGCCGCCGTGGTCCAGCACGATGATGCGGTCGGCCTTCTGCACCGTTGCCAGCCTGTGCGCGATTACCAGCGTCGTGCGGCCTTCCATGGCCGACTCGAGCGCGGCTTGCACCATGCGCTCGCTCTCCGCGTCGAGCGCGCTCGTGGCTTCGTCGAGCAGCAGCAGCGGCGGATTCTTGAGCATGGCCCGTGCGATCGCGATGCGCTGGCGCTGCCCGCCCGACAGGCGCACGCCGCGCTCGCCGAGGAAAGTGTCGTAGCCCTCGGGCAGGGCCTGAAGGAAGTCGTGGGCGAAGGCGGCGCGGGCGGCCGCGTGCACTTCTTCGGCGGTGGCTTCGGGGCGGCCATAGCGGATGTTCTCGAAAGCGCTGGCCGAGAAGATCACCGCGTCCTGCGGAACCAGGCCGATGCGGGTGCGCAGGTCGGGCAGGGCGAGCGACGCCAGCGGCGCGCCGTCGAGCACCAGCCGGCCGGATTGCGGGTCGTAATAGCGCAGCAGCAGCTGGAACACCGTGCTCTTGCCGGCGCCGCTCGAGCCGACCAGCGCCACTGTTTCGCCCGGCGCGATGTCGAGGCTGAAGTCGCGCAGCGCCGGCGTGCCCGGCCGCGAGGGGTAATGGAAGGTCACCGCGTCGAAGCGGATGGCGCTGCCGGCGGCGGGCACCGGCGTGACCGCCGGGTTGGCCGGGGAGACGATGGCGGCGGGCGCATGCAGCAGCTCCATCAGGCGCTCGGTGGCGCCGGCTGCGCGCAGCAGGTCGCCGTAGACCTCGCCGAGCACCGCGGTGGCGCTGGCAAGAATCGCGACGTACACGACCGTCTGGCCCAGGTGGCCGGCCGTGATGTCGCCGCGCAGCACCGCCTGCGTGCCCTGGTACAGGCCCCAGAGCAGCGCTGCCGAGGTGGCGATGATGATGAACGCCACCAGCACGGAGCGCGCCTTGGTGCGGCGCACCGCGGTGCGGAAGGCGTTTTCGGTCGAGCCGTTGAAGCGCGAGGCTTCGCGGTCCTCGGCCGTGTAGCTCTGCACCACCGGAATCGCGTTCAGCACCTCGGCGGCGATGGCGCTCGAATCGGCCACGCGGTCCTGGCTGGCGCGCGACAGTTTGCGCACGCGGCGGCCGAACCACATGCTCGGCAGCACCACCAGCACCAGGATGCCCAGCACCTGCACCATCACATAAGGATTGGTCCAGACCAGCACGGCCAGCGCGCCCACGCCCATGACCGCGTTGCGCAAGCCCATGCTGAGCGAGGAGCCGACGACCGTCTGGACCAGCGTGGTGTCCGCCGTGAGGCGCGACAGCACCTCGCCGGTCTGCGTGGTCTCGAAGAACGCCGGGCTCTGCTTCAGCACGTGCCCGTAGACCGCGTTGCGGATGTCCGCGGTGACGCGCTCGCCCAGCCAGCTCACCGTGTAGAAGCGCGCGGCGGAGAAAAGACCCAGCGCCACGGCCACGGCGAAGAGGGCGCCGAAGTGGTCGCGCAGCGCCATCGTCTGCGCGCCCTTGTCGGGGTCGACGAAGCCTCCGTCAATCAGACTGCGCAAGGCGATAGGGAAAGCCAGCGTGGTGACCGCCGCCATCACCAGAAACACCCCCGCCAGGACGATCTGGACCCGGTAGGGGCGAAGAAAAGGGCTCAGGCCCGACAGCGACCGGGGCGAGCCCTTGGCCATGGAAGACGGAGGGGTAGAAGCCATGGAGCGATTCTACCGAACCCTTGCCCCTACAAAGGCGGCCTTGACAATAATTGCCTCGGCAGCTAATATTTTGGCCATGAGCGATGCAAACACCCCAGAAGCCGCGCCGGCCTCCGCCGACGCAGAGCGTCGCCCGCCTGTTTTCTACCGAGCGGAGACGTACTTGACCGAAGACAGCATCGGCTATCTGATGCGCCGCATCGTGACGGCAGTAGGGCAGGCAGTGGAAACCCGCATGTGCGAGCCCGGCGGGCCGACATATCCGCAATGGGTGCCGCTGTACAAGTTGCACGTCGGCGCCGCCACCACCGTGGCCGAACTGGCCCGCGCCTGCGAGCTCGACACCGGCGCCATGACGCGCCTGCTCGACCGCCTCGAAGCCAAGGGCCTCTGCCGCCGCGTGAGGTCGCTGGAAGACCGCCGCGTCGTCAACATCGAACTCACCGACGAAGGCCGTGCAGCCGCCAAGGAAGTGCCGTACGTGCTCAGCCGCGTGCAGAACGAACATCTCGCAGGTTTCACAACCGAGGAATGGGAGCAGCTCAAGGGTTACCTGCGCCGCATCCTCGACAACGCACAGGCTCTCGCAGCCCGTGGAGATAAAAATGACTGATTCCCTCGCCGTGCGCGCGCTGCGTCGCACTCCCGTCGTGGCTGCCGCATTGCTGGTGGTCGCATTGGCAGGCTGCGCCGACATGGCCGGCATCGGCTCGCAGGCCAAGCTGCGCGACGCGTCGTCGCTGGGCATCGCCCCCGACAGCGCCGCGGTGCCGGTTTCCCGCCTCGACAGCCAGTGGTGGCTCGCCTTCGGCGATCCGCAGCTCAACACGCTCATCGACCAGGCCGTGGCCGGCAACCCCAACCTGCAGGTCGCGCAGGCCCGCCTCGCACGTGCGCAGGCTTCCGCCGACATCGCTGGCGCCGCCCTCAAGCCCAAGGTCAACGGCGAGCTCGACCTGAACCGCCAGAAGTTCAACAGCAACTACATCTACCCGGCACCGCTGGGCGGCTCGATCCAGAACATCGGCCTGCTGCAGCTCGGTGCGAGCTGGGAGCTCGACTTCTTCGGCAAGAACCGCAGCGCGCTCGACACCGCCATCGGCGCTGCCAACGCCGCCGCCGCCGATGCCGACGCGGCCCGCGTGCTGCTCGCGAGCAACGTGGCGCGCAGCTACTTCCAGTGGGCCCGCCTGAACGACCAGCTCACCGTGGCCAGGCGCACCCTGGCGCAGCGCGACGAAACGCTCCGGCTCGTGCGCGACCGCGTCTCCGCCGGCCTCGATACCAGCCTCGAACTGCGCCAGAGCGAAGGCGGCCTGCCCGAAGCCCGCCAGCAGATCGAATCGCTCAACGAGCAGATCGCGCTGCAGCAGCATGCGCTCGACGCGCTCGTGGCCCAGCCCAACGTGTCGCAGTCGCTCAAGCCGCCGCTGCTGGGCGAGGTCAAGCCCATTGCGCTGCAGGCGAACATTCCGGCCGACCTGCTGGGCCGCCGCGCCGACATCGCCGCCGCTCGGTGGCGCGTGGAAGCCGCCACCAGCGACGTGGCCAATGCCAAGACGCTGTTCTATCCCAACGTCAACCTCACGGCGTTTGCCGGCTTCCAGGCGCTGGGCTTCGGCAAGCTGCTGAAGTCGGGCAGCGAGCAGTGGGGCGTGGGCCCCGCCATCAGCCTGCCGATCTTCGAAGGCGGCAAGCTGCGCGCCAACCTGCGCGGCAAGTCGGCCGACCTCGATGTGGCCATCGAAAGCTACAACGCCACCGTGATCGATGCGGTGCGCGACGCCGCCGACCAGGTGACGAGCGCGCAGTCGATCGCACGCCAGCAGGCCGAACAGCGCGCCGCGCAGACCGCGGCCGAAGGCGCCTACGACATCGCCGTGCAGCGCTACCGCGCGGGCCTCGGCAACTACCTCAACGTGCTGACTGCGGAAACCTCCGTGCTGCAGCAACGCCGCCTGGCGGTCGACCTCGCCGCGCGCGCGCTCGACACGCAGGTGGCGCTGGCACGCGCGCTGGGTGGCGGCTGGCAGCCGCCCTCCACAACCACGGCTGCAGCCCCGGCCGCGCAGAACTGAACAGACCTGATTCATTCGTCTTCGGAAAGAACTTCATCATGAGCGATAACAACACTCCGACGCCCGCTGCAGCCGCAGCTCCCGCCGCTGCGGAGGCGCCCGCCAGCAACGGCAAGCGCCGCCGCGCACTCACCGCGCTTGCCGCGGTGGTCATCGTCGCCGGCGGCGGCTGGGGCCTCTACGAATGGCTGGTCGCCAGCCACTACGAGGACACCGACAACGCCTACGTGTCGGGCAACGTGATACAGATCACCCCGCAGATCGGCGGCACCGTCATGGCCATCAACGCCGACGACACCGACTTCGTGAAGGCCGGCCAGCCGCTGGTGCAGCTCGACCCGGCCGACGCCAAGGTGGCGCTCGAGCAGGCCGAGGCCGCGCTCGCGCAGGCCGTGCGCCAGGTGCGCACGCTGTACGCCAACAACGGCTCGCTGGCCGCGCAGGTCACGCTGCGCCAGTCCGACATCGTGAAGGCGCAGAGCGACGTCGCCAAGGCGCAGGACGACCTGCAGCGCCGCCGCGCGCTGTCGGGCAACGGCGCCGTGTCGAAGGAAGAACTCAACCACGCCGAGACGCAGCTCGACACCGCCAGGAGCCAGCTCGCAGCGGCGCAGGCCGGCGTGGTCGCCGCCAAGGAAGCGCTGGTCAGCAACCAGTCGCTGACCGAAGGCACCAGCGTGGCCCAACACCCCAGCGTGCTGGCCGCCGCCGCCAAGGTGCGCGAGGCCTACCTCGCCACGCAGCGCGTGGCCATGCCCGCGCCGGTCGACGGCTACGTCGCCAAGCGCACCGTGCAGCTCGGCCAGCGCGTGGCCGCAGGCACGCCGATGATGTCGATCGTGCCGCTCAACCAGCTGTGGGTCGACGCCAACTTCAAGGAAGTGCAGCTGCGCAACATCCGGATCGACCAGCCCGTGAAGCTCACCGCCGACGTCTACGGCAAGAAGGTCGAGTACACCGGCAAGGTGGCCGGCCTGGGCGTGGGCACCGGCAGCGCCTTTGCGCTGCTGCCCGCGCAGAACGCCACCGGCAACTGGATCAAGGTGGTGCAGCGCGTGCCCGTGCGCATCGCGCTCGACCCGGAACAGCTGAAGGCCAACCCGCTGCGCATCGGCCTGTCGATGGATGCCGAGATCGACATCTCGTCCAAGAGCGGCAAGATGCTGGCCGACGCGCCGCGCCCTGCCGCGCTGGTGCAGACGCAGGTCTACAGCCAGCTCGACCGCGGCGCCGACGCCGAAGTGGACCGCATCGTCTCTGCCAACCTCGGCCGCGGCGCGCCCGCCACGGCCGCGTCACCGGCCAAGGCCGCGCCCGCCGGTGCATCGGTGGCCGTGCAAGGCCAGCCGGGCTGATCGCCCGCGCGGTCTTCTTCAGGTAATCAGCTCAGTTCGCGCGACCCGCAATGGCCACCGCTGCTCCTGCTTACATTGCGCATCCGCCGCTCGAGGGCGCAGCCCGCGTCTGGGGCACGGTCGCGCTGTCTGCGGCAACTTTCATGAACGTGCTCGATTCGTCGATCGCGAACGTGTCGTTGCCTGCCATCTCGGGCGACCTGGGCGTGAGCACCACGCAAGGCACCTGGGTCATCACCAGCTTCGCGGTGGCCAACGCCATCGCGGTGCCGCTCACCGGCTTCATGACGCAGCGCTTCGGACAGGTGCGCCTGTTCATGGCGAGCGTGATCCTGTTCATGGTCGCCTCGCTGCTGTGCGGCCTGGCGCCCAACATGACGACGCTGATCGCGTTTCGCGCGCTGCAGGGCTTCGTCGCGGGGCCGATGATCCCGCTGTCGCAGACGCTGCTGCTGTCGAGCTACCCGCGCGCCAAGGCGGGCCTGGCGATGGCCATGTGGTCGATGACCACGCTGGTCGCGCCGGTGATGGGGCCGCTGCTGGGCGGCTGGATCACCGACAACATCTCGTGGCCGTGGATCTTCTACATCAACATTCCCGTGGGCATCGTCGCGGCGGCCATCACCTGGGCGCTGTACCGCAAGCGCGAGAGCAGCACGCACAGGGTGCCGATCGACGCCATCGGCCTCGCGCTGCTGGTGCTGTGGGTGGGCTCGCTGCAGCTGATGCTCGACAAGGGCAAGGAGCTCGACTGGTTCCACTCGGCGCAGATCGTGACGCTGGCGGTGGTGGCCGTGGTCGGTTTCGCGTTCTTCCTGGTCTGGGAGCTGACCGACAAGCACCCGGTGGTCGACCTGTCGCTGTTCAAGCGCCGCAACTTCTGGTCTGGCGCGGTGGCAACGGCCGTGGCCTACGGCCTGTTCTTCGGCAACGTGGTGCTGCTGCCGCTGTGGCTGCAGCAGTGGATGGGCTACACCGCCACGCAGGCGGGGATGATCATGGCGCCCGTGGGGCTGCTGGCGATCTTCTTCTCGCCGGTGGTGGGCCTCACGGTGGCCAAGATCGACCCGCGGCGCTATGCGACCTTCTCGTTCCTGGTGTTCGCGCTGGTGCTGTGGATGCGGTCGAACTTCAACACGCAGGCCGACTTCGTCACCATCATCATCCCGACGGTGATCCAGGGCATCGCGATGGCGTTCTTCTTCATCCCGCTGGTGACCATCACACTGTCGGGGCTGACGCCGGATCGCATCCCGGCCGCATCGGGGTTGTCCAACTTCCTGCGGATCACGGCGGGCGCGATGGGCACGTCGATCACCACCACGCTGTGGGAAAACCGCGCGGCGCTGCATCACTCGCAGCTGTCCGAGGCGGTGAACCAGGGCAACAACGCGGCGACCAATGCGATTTCGGGCCTGGCGAGCAGCGGCTTCAGCACCGAGCAGGTGCTGGGCCAACTGAACCGCATCGTCGACCAGCAGTCGTTCATGCTGGCCACGAACGACATCTTCTATGCGTCGGCGATCCTGTTCCTGCTGCTGATCCCGCTGGTGTGGCTTGCAAGGCCGCAGAAGGGCGGCGCGGGCGGCGACGCCGCAGCCGGCGCGCACTGACGCGCATGCAACCCCCCAACCCCCAGGCTTCGCAAGAAGACCTGGGGGTTTTTACTTGGCGGAGGTCTTCAGTGCGCGCAGCACGTCGTAGCAGGCGCCCATGGTGTGATAGTCGGTCTTGCCGGCCGGGCTCTTCTCGTCGTTGATCTTCTTGTTGCGCGGCGAGAGGATGCGATACCAGGCGCCGTGGCGGTGGTCGACGAAGTGTTCCCAGCTGTACGCCCAGATGCTGTCGTACCAGTCCCAGTAGCCCGATTCGCCGGTGCGCACCGCCAGCAGCGCGGCTGCCGCGAAGCTTTCTGCCTGCACCCAGAAATACTTGTCGCCATCGCACACGGTGCCGTCGGGCGCGAAGCCGTAGACCAGCCCGCCGTTGTCCGCGTCCCAGCCGCGGAACATGGCGGTGTCGAAGAAGTGCTGCGCGCGCGGCAGTATCCAGTCGGCCTTGCGGCCGGCAGCGGCAAGGTGGCGCTCCAGCTGCAGCAGCAGCTTGGCCCATTCCGTCAGGTGGCCGGTCTGGAAGCCCCAAGGCCTGAAGATGTTGGTCTTGTCGTCGCGGTTGTAGTCCCAGTCGATCGACCAGTCCTCGCGGTAGTGCTCCCACACCAGCCCGTCCGCCAGCGCGGCCTGCCGCCCGGTGATGGATTCCGCCAGCACCAGCGCGCGGTCGAGGTAGCGGGTGTCGTGCGTGGCCTCGTAGGCGGCCAGCATCGCCTCGCAGGCATGCATGTTGGCGTTCTGCCCGCGGTAGGCGCCCACGCGCCAGTCGGCCGTGGCCTCGTCAGCGTAGAGCTGGTGGCGCGGCTCCCAGAAGTGCCGTTCCATCAGGTCCCAGGTGTGGACGATCCCGGCATGGGCCTCTTCGATGCCGGCCATCAGCGCATGGGAATGCGCCAGCAGCACGAAGGCCAGGCCGTAGCAATGGCAGGTGCTGTCCTGCACCGTGGCGCGCTGCTGGTGCCAGTCGATCTGCCACGCATAGCCGCCGCCGGGTTGCGCGTGGCCGCTCTGCAGGAAGGCCAGGCCGTGCCGCGCCGCCGCCAGGTGCGCCGGGTTGCCGAAGTGCCGGTAGGCCATCGCATTGTTGAAGACGAAGCGCGTGCTGCTCACCAGGTGCCGCGTGCGCATGTCGTACACCGTGCCGTCGTCCTTGTAGAAATGGAAGAAGCCGCCCGAGGCGTCGATGCAGCGCGGCTCGTAGAACGACAGCGTGTGCAGCACGTGATCGGTCAGGAAGTCGGGAGAGCGGAAATTCAGCATGTTCGCCTCAGTCTACGCAGCGCCCCGCGAACCCCGCTCGGGGTTTCCCGCAGAGGTCTTAGTGTTGCCAGGATGCGCTTTGTCGCTGCAACGACAGTCGCTGATCGGGCCGTTGCGCCGCCCTGCGCAGGTTGCACTGCAGCATAGGCATTTGCCCCAGTATCCAAGCGCAGGGCGCCCACCAACAATCAGGCCGCGCTCGATGGTGGCGCATTGAGATGGACCGCATGACCCACTTTATCTTTACGCACCTGGGCGACACCGCGAGATGAGCGACGTCATCCTCGAAACACGCCAGCTCACCAAGGAGTTCAAAGGGTTCACCGCGGTCAGCAAGGTCAACCTTTCGGTGGTGCGCGGCTCGATCCATGCGCTCATCGGCCCCAACGGCGCCGGCAAGACGACCTGCTTCAACCTGCTCACGAAGTTCCTCGAGCCGACCACCGGCACGATCCTCTTCAATGGACAGGACATCACGCGCGAGCGACCGGCGCAGATCGCGCGGCGCGGCATCATCCGCTCGTTCCAGATCTCGGCCGTGTTCCCGCATCTCACGCTGCTGGAGAACGTGCGGCTCGGCCTGCAGCGCCGGCTCGGCACCTCGTACCACTTCTGGAAGAGCGAGAAGTCGCTCAAGCCATTGGATGCCAGGGCCCGCGAACTGCTGGCTGAAGTCGGCCTGGAAGAACTGGCTGACGAGCAGACCGTGAACCTGCCCTACGGCCGCAAGCGCGCGCTCGAGATCGCGACCACGCTGGCCATGGAACCCGAACTCATGCTGCTCGACGAGCCCACGCAGGGCATGGGGCATGAAGACGTGCACCGCGTGGCCGAGCTCATCAAGCGCGTGTCGGCAGGGCGCACCATCCTGATGGTGGAGCACAACATGAGCGTGGTCTCGACCATCGCCGACACCATCACCGTGCTGCAGCGCGGCGCGGTGCTGGCCGAAGGGCCGTACGCGGAAGTCTCGAAGAACCCGCAGGTGATGGAAGCCTACATGGGCACCACCGACGGCGAAATGCAAGGTGCCCACTGACATGACCGCCGCACTCGAAATCAAGGGCCTGCAAGCCTGGTACGGCGAATCGCACGTGCTGCACGGCGTCGACATGGTCGTGCAGCCGGGCGAAGTCGTCACGCTGCTGGGCCGCAACGGCGCGGGCCGCACCACCACGCTGCGCGCCATCATGGGCCTGACCGGCGCGCGCAAGGGCAGCATCGAGGTCAACGGCAAAGAGACCATCGGCATGCCGACGCACCGCATCGCGCACCTGGGCATCGGCTACTGCCCGGAAGAGCGCGGCATCTTCGCCAGCCTTTCGTGCGAGGAAAACCTGATGCTGCCGCCCGAGCTGAAGGGTGCGGGGCAGGGCATGTCGGTCGACGAGATCTACACCATGTTCCCCAACCTGGCCGAGCGCCGCCACAGCCAGGGCACGCGCCTGTCGGGCGGCGAGCAGCAGATGCTGGCCGTGGCGCGCATCCTGCGCACCGGCGCCAAGCTGCTGCTGCTCGACGAGATTTCAGAAGGCCTGGCGCCGGTCATCGTGCAGGCGCTGGCCCGCATGATCACCACGCTGCGCGCCAAGGGCTACACCATCGTCATGGTGGAGCAGAACTTCCGCTTTGCCGCGCCGCTGGCCGACCGCTTCTACGTGATGGAGCACGGCCGCATCGCGCTGACTTTCGGCGCGGCGGAGCTGGAAGCCAGGATGCCGGTGCTCACCGAGTTGCTCGGCGTCTAGCATGAAGCCCACCCCCAGTCTTCGCGCACTTCGTGTCGCTTCGCCAACCCCCTTGCAGGGGGCGACACCGGTGGCCCGGCAAAGCCGGTTCCACGGTGTCCCCGGACAAACACCAGGCAATCACCCGTCCTTCAAGGAGACAACAGCATGAACAAAAAGAAACTCGGCCTCATCGCAACCGCGGTCGGCATCCTCGCAATGAGCGCGGGCGCCGTGCAGGCGCAGGAAAAAGTGAAGATCGGCTTCGTCACCGACCTGTCGAGCCTGTATGCCGACCTCGAAGGCAAGGGCGGTGCCACCGCCATCCAGATGGCCATCGACGACTTCG